>Ga0116162_10000118_pt1 | contig 67891 bp, 64 predicted proteins | sample AD_UKC105_MetaG_FD_89875 | JGI IMG/M metagenome (GOLD analysis project Ga0116162, IMG submission 89875) | Active sludge microbial communities of municipal wastewater-treating anaerobic digesters from Hong Kong - AD_UKC105_MetaG | ecosystem: Engineered > Bioreactor > Anaerobic > Digestate...
CTCATCCACGATATCCGACTCCTTCCAGGGCATCGCCAACCTCCTTGGTTGGCTTCAACTCTAGCCCCGAAGTGTCACCTATGTCCTGAGACTAATCTGTTACCTATGTCCTGAACCCGTACCAAGGGCGCAGAGAGCATGGTGCATAGAGTAAGGGCCCCAACCTCACCCTCATCCTTTCCTCTTCATGCCCTTCGGGTTCGAATATTTCATGGATGGGGAAACATCATGGCTCCCACCGGCAGCCTCATCCGGTTTTAAACCCGGAAATTTCTCTGTGTCCTCTCCTTCCTCTGTGGCCTGTGGTTAATTCCCCTCCCCTCTACAGTACCTACCAGGAAAGACTATCGCCACGGCCCCCAAGAAGGTCCGTGGATTTTACAGGTATGGCAAAAATTTCCCATGAAGAACCTGAATTTCATGAAGATGGGAACGATTAACCACATAGAGGATTTTCAGGGGCTGAAGACGGGCTGAGGTTGCTGCTGGGTCGGAAGCGGGAATCATTCCCATCCATGTAATTCCAGTTCCCTAATCTTTGTAATCTGTGGACTCCCAGATGGGGCTACTGAATACTGATTTCTGTATTCTGAATTCCTCCCCCAATCAGAGTTAATCAGAGAAATCAGGTGCAAATTCTCCCGCTCCCGCATCTGTGAAACCTGCCTGCCGGCAGGCAGGTCCGTGGACTCACGGGGAGGGGATACCGGGCCTCAGAAACGAAACACGGGCCCGAAAAGAAACGACTGGTCGGTCGTGGTGGAATGTTCCATATAATCGTACCGTACCATAAGGCCCCAATGCCGGGTCAAACCGACGACGAGGCGGGCTCGAAATGTTTGAAAATTATCTTCCATCTCCTGGCTGTCCTGATAGTAGTACTTGACTGCGACCGTCAACATCCGCCAGTGCCAGGCCAAAGAAAGGCCGTAAAGAAACGAGTCGTTGTCCCGGTTCCCGTACCCGGTACGTACCCGCTCCCAGGCGTAGCCGATGTAGGGATTGACGAATAGGTTCAACCGGGACAGCCGGAAAACGGGCCCGAGCTTGACCAAGGGGACATGAACGTCGATCCGAATCCGCTCGGAGTCGATGTCGTGGTACAGATACCCTACCCCAGCATTCCAGGTCAGGGGGGCTTCAAGATCTCCGTAACAGTTGGCGAAGAGGAAGTTCCCGATCACCTCGGCGCCGTTGACGTCGGTATAGAAAAGAAAATCATTCACTATCAGGTGCGGGCTGACCATGAGGAAAAAAAGACCGTATTCGGGAGCGGTTTCGGAGCTGCTGGCGGTCCGGCCGCCGGGCAGCTCCGTTTTCAGGGTATCCCGGTTCCACCCGAAGACCGGACTCACCAGGAACATGGTCGATTCCCTGATCGCTTGCCGGTCGTCGCCAGCGGCGGAGGCAACCGGAAAGGATACGATCAGCAACAGCAACGGCGGTAAACCCGGCCAAATCTTCATCGCCAGTTTATTCCTGGAAGCATCCTGGTCCTGTCCGGCTCCGCGGACGCATGTGGGGGGCCGACGAGAATCGACGCCGGGCGCTACTCCGGCGAGCGACAACCCGGACTCCGCTTCCGCCCGACGGCGGCATCTGTTTCCATGATCGATCGAGCCGCAACACGGCAACAACAGAAAATCCCGATCGGTAATAACGATATCGGCAAGTTCGGGTCTCTGAAAGGCTTTTAAGTTCACGACGGAGTCCGGAGCAACTATACTGAACGCAAGACGCAGGCCGCGCCGATACTTAACTTCGGGCACTGGAGGAGACCGCCATGAAAACAAAGACTGGTGTTGGAACGTTCTTTTTAACGGTCATGGTCGTATTCCAGCTCTCCCCGGGCCTGAGCCGAAGCGAAATCATCACGGCCACTTCAGGAGGGGTTCCCGACGCCGGAGCGCCCGGAGAGGGCGAGCGCTGCGCAGAATGCCTGACGGTACCCCTGCTCGTCAGCCCCTCCGACGGGGAAACCATCGACAACCTGATCCCGCTCTTGACCTGGAACTGCCAAAGCGACCCCAACGCTACCGGCTCCAGGCTGCAGGTCGCCACCGACTACGAATTCGTTCACGTCATCTTCAGCTCGTCTTTGCCGACCCATACCGGAATTGCTCAATCCCGCTACAGTTACAACCTGACGCCGGCCACCACCTACTACTGGCATACATGTCTGCGCTGCGGGACCGAGTACGGCCCCTATTCGGAAACCTGGTCGTTCACCGCGGGTCAGGGAGGGACGATCCTTTCCGCCCCCCAGACCATCTCTCCCCTCGACGGGAGCACCGTCTGCCTCTCGGACGGGAAAATCACCGTCAGCTGGGCCGCGGTCAGCGACGCCATCGAATACGAGCTGGTCCAAAGCCGGGCCGGCAGCCAGAACTCCTACATCTACAAAACCTCGGCAACCGCCCGCGAACTTACTTCCCTGGAGGTGGACCGGACCCATACCTGGAGGGTCTGCGCCCGCAACGATTACGCTTTCGGCGACTTCTCCCCTACCGCCGTTTTCCGGCATAACCTCACCATCGCCGGCGGCGATTACGACGGCGACGGCTCGGCCGATGTCGCCGTCTTCCGCGACGGCCAGGGGTTGTGGGCGGTGCGGGGCCTGACCCGGATCTATTTCGGCGGCGACGGCGATCTCCCCGTCCCCGGGGATTACGACGGCGACGGGACCACCGAGGCCGGGGTCTGGCGCTACGGCGACGGGCTCTGGATCGTCAGGGACGTGACCCGGGTCTACCACGGCCTCGCCGCCGATCTCCCCGTTCCCGGCGATTACGACGGCGACGGCAGCTGCGACGTCGCCGTCTTCCGGCCGGCGGAAGGGCTGTGGGCGGTCAGGGGAATCACCCAAACGCATTTCGGGGTCGAGGGGGATTCCCCCCTGCCCGCCGATTTCAACGGAGACGGGACTTCGGAAATCGCCGTCTTCCGCAGCGGCAACGGGTTATGGGCCTGGCGCGGGGTGACTCGGCTTTACTTCGGCATCACCGGCGACTGGCCCCTGGGCGCCGAGCTGGGGCCCGACCCCAACGACGAACCCGTGGTCTTCCGCGGTTCCTTGGGAGTCTGGACCACCGCCAGCGGCAGCCGCTGGTATTTCGGCAAAGACGGCGACACTCCCGTTCCCGCCTCCTATCTGGGAGCCGAAGACACCTGCGCCGTCTTCCGGCCCACGGCGGGACTATGGGCGCTCCGCGGGGCGACCCGATACTGGTTCGGGGTTTCCGGAGACCTCCCGGTCACGCGCTGACCGACGGCGCCGAACGGATCGGCGCGGTCTCAGAGGCCCATGATCGAGTAGATGATGTCCTCGACCGCGCCATCGGCCTCGAGCCGGTCGAGCACGCCGTCCAGGCGGTTGGGGGCGCCGGCCAGGAAATAAATTCTGCCCTGCGAACCGGTATGAACCAGTTCGCAGGTCAGCGGGGCCCGATCGGTCGCCATGTCCTCGGGGGTGAGTTCGCGGGTCGAGAGAATGATGGCGGACTTGCGGAGCCGATCGGATTCGTAGGGGTGCTCCTCGAGCTGGATCACCTTCTTCAGGCGCCGGATCTTGCGGGCCATCACGTCTTTTTCCTCCTCGTTGCAGAAGAAGGTGACGACCACATTGCCGTCGATACCCGCTTTTTCTTCGAACCCGTGACCGACCACGGTCTTGATGCTGATCCCCTCGTTGCTGAAGGCCGAGGCGATGCTGGTCAGGGCTCCGGACCGGTCGATCACCCGGGCTCGAAATACCCAGTGGTTTTTTCGAGTTCTAGGCATCATTTCCCTCCATTGCCTTGAGGCACCATTGGGGCAGGCGATAGCGTTTGGGTTCGGCCCGGCCGGAGAGAACCGCGAGCGTCCCTTCGGCCATGGCGATCATCTCCAGGGACTCCCGGAACACCAGGACCGGGGCCAACCGTCCGATCCGGCGGCGCAGCGAAGAAAGAACGAAGGAGTTGCGGGCCAACCCTCCGGTCAAGGCGATGGCTTCCACGTCGCCGCCAGCCGCCAGGAACATGGATCCCACGGTTTTGGCGATCTGGTAGACCATGGCTTCGACCACCAGCCGGGCTTTCTCGTCCCCGGCGGCGATCCACTGTTCGATCTCCTCCATCCGAAACTGCCCGAGATAGGACTGGAGCCCCCCTCTTTTGGTCAATTCCTCCTTGAGATCCTCCCGGGAAAACCCGCCGGAATAACACAGTTCGATAAGATCGTCGGTGGGAAGCTGGCCGGCGCGCTGCGGGGTAAACGGCCCTCCCCCAAGAAGTGCGATGTTGTTGTCCACGATCCGGCCCCGGCGCATGGCCGCGATGGAAATTCCGCCCCCCAGGTGCCCGATGACCAGGTTGATCTCCTCCAGGGGGCGTCCGATCTCCGCCGCCGCGCGCCGAGCGGCGGCCCGGAGGCTGAGGATGTGGGCGGTGCTGCGGCGGACGATGGGGGCGTACCCGGAAATTTCGGCCTCGGGCGAAAATTCGTCCACCACCACGGGATCGACCACGTACGCGGGAACGCCGAGTTTCTCGGCCAACGATCCCGCCACCGGGATCCCCAGGTTGCTGGCGTGGACTTTCTCGGGAAAATCAAGAACCGCGGCCACGATCTCCGGATCGACCCGGACTTTTCCTCCCTCCAGTTCGGCCACGATATAGGTGCCGCTGGAAAGCTTCCCCTCGGGCCGGGGGAGAAAGCCTCCCCGCCCGACCACGGCGTCGGGAGAAGGACACCCCCATTGTTCCAGGGCGGAAAGGACGAATCCGGCCAAACAGGCGCCCTGGCGGCGGCGCTCCCCGGGGTCGGCTGCGGAACGGACCTTATGGGGGACTTCGGCCTCGTGAACGCATTCGAGGTCTTCGAAGTAAGCCAGCTTGGTCGAGGTGGACCCGGGATTGACGGCCAGGACCCGGAATTCCGGCGAAGAACGGACCGGACGGGCGGCCGGCGCCCGCCGGGCCCGGGTCCGCTGGGCGTAGATGCTGCAGAGGGCGATCGAATCCAGCCGCACTTCCACGGTGTCGGAACGGGAAAGAATGATGAAGGGCACCGGAAAACCCACGGTGATGCCGGCAAGCGAAGCCTGGCCGTACTTGGCCATGGCGGCGACGGTCTTATAGAGGATGTTGGCGGAGTCGATCCCCGGGCAGACCAGGATGTCGGCTCTCCCCGCGACTTCCCGGGCCCCGGGAAGATCGGGCATGCCTTTGATCGCCACCGACTCCGGGTCGACCGCCAGGTCGAAGGAGAGAGGCCCGCAGACGACGGCGTCCGTCCAGTCCCGGGAAGCGAGGTCGAATCCCAGGCGGGTGGACGGCAGGGACTGAATCTGCTTCTCGTTGGCGGAAAGAACCGCGACGCGGGGGCGCGGGATCCCCATCACCACCCGGGCGACGTCCAGGGAGTTGTCGATCAAATCGACCATGCGGCCGAAATTACAGACGGTGGTGAACCCGGCGTCGGTGAGAATCATGGGGCGCCCTTTGGCGATGGGAGCGGCGTCGAAAACGGTGGCCAGGCTCACGGTGGAGCGAACCGCCAGGGGCCGCATGAAGCGGTTGATGACGGGGGTGGAGATGTTGCCCTTGAGGACGACATCGATCCCCCCCTTCCCCAGCAGTTCCACGGTGGCGGCGGCCGCCTCCTCGTCGCCGGACGCGGCCACGATGTCGCTTGGGGGGATTTCGATCTCGACCTCGTCCACCGACCGCCGGATCTTCCCGGGATCGCCGACCAGGATCACCCGGTCGATGAAACCGTGATCGCGTCCCGACTCGACCAGGCGCAGATCCTCTACCCGGTCGCCCCCGGGAACGATAACGGTCGACGGCTTCAGCTTCCCGGCGATTTCGACCAGATCGGCGACCGCTTCCAGAGGAGGTATCCCCTCTTTCCCTTCCCGTTGTTCCCGCTTGGGGCTCATCGGTCCGACGGCTCTGCTAGCTTTTCCTGAGACGCTTGATCCTCTTGAGCGCCTCGAGCACCTTGGCGTCGCCGCCGGCGGGGGGTCTCCACTCGACCTGGATGGCGGCGAACTCGGCGTCGTCCAGCGCTTCCTTGAAGGAGACCAATCCGATGTTGATCGATTTCAATTCCTGGGAAAACAGACTTGTAACGCTCACCGGGCACCTCCCCTGATCTTGACGATTTCGACGGTCAGAGCGCTGGCGGCGGCGTTGGAGGGCAACACGATCGCGCCCGAGTCCTCCAGCTCTTTTTTCACTTTGGCCTTATCCTGCGGATCGTCGTCCGTTCCGGTTATGGAGCAGGCGACCGTGAGGTGGCGCCCTTCCTTCCGGGCCAGGGCGATCGCATCCCGGATGGCGGGGGCGAGCTCTTCGCCCGGGGCCATGTTCGATCCGTACCCCAAGACCACGTCGAGCAGGATGACCGCGGTTTCGGGATCGCGGGCTTCCTCCACGATCCGTTTTCTGCGCAGCATGAAATCGATCATCGGATGGGGGCGCCCCACCGTGAACTCGTCTTCCCCGAGGTCGACGACCGTGTTCTCGCGGCTTTTCCAGACATCCGCGAGTTTATAGGCGGGATCGATCGGGGCCGGGGAGTAGACCGGACCGATCTCGTCCTTGAACATGAGCTGGGTTTCGTCGCAGAGCGTTCCCCCGCTGAAGAGCCCCCGGAGGTACTTCTGCCCCGGGGCCATCTTCGCCGCCTCGTCCGCCGCCAGCGTTCTCAGCCGGCGGCCGCGCTCTTCCAGCTGCTTTTTAAACCCCTCCACATCTTCGCCCCGGGCCAGCGCGGCGGCGATCAGGCCGGCTTGTTCCAGGTCTTTGGCCGCATGCGCCCCCGCTGAGGCCACGACCCGGGGATCGCCCCCGATCAGGATCGCCACCACCGGTTTGTCCACCGACTTGACGACTTCCGCGACCTTTTCCAGTACCTCGGGCGCAGGGGGCTTGGAGACGAGAGCGATAACCTTGGTGGCTTCATCCTCGGCCAATGCCTTGATCCCCTCGATGAACATGATGCCGCCCACCGCGCTCTTCACGTCCCGGCCTCCGGTTCCGATCGCCTGGGAGATTCCTTCACCCTGGTTGGCGATAACGGCGCTGATCTCCTGAAGGCCGGTGCCGGAAGCGGCGACGATCCCGATTACGCCCCGCTTGACCACGTTGGCGAAGCAGAGCGGCGCACCGTTGATGATGGCGGTGCCGCAGTCGGGACCCATCACCAGCAGGCCCCGGGAACGACCGTATTCCTTGAGTTCCTTCTCCTTCTCGATGGAGACGTTGTCGGAGAAAAGCATGACATGAAGCCCTTTTTCCAAGGCTTCCATGGCCACGTCGCCGGCGTACCGGCCCGCCACCGAGATGATGGCCATGTTCGCTCCCGGCAGATGCTCGATCGCGCCCTCGATGCTTTTCGGCCGGTAATCCCCCGAGCCGGATTTCTTCTGCTTGCTCTCGACCAGCAGTTCCTCCGCCCGAGCCAGGGTCGCGGCGACCGTCTCCTCGTCCGGCGCCTTGGCCACGATGAGAAGATCGGTATCGGAAGCGTCGGCGAACTCGTCCAGGAGCATCCCCGAAGCCGCCAGTATCTGCTTGTTCTCCGCCGTCCCCATCACCACCGTGGCGTCCTCGACCCCGTCGAGCTCGGTAAGGGAACGGGCCACCAGCATCAATGTCACCGAATCGAAATATTCTCCGGTCTTCGTGACGCCTTTTACGACCATCGCTCTTCTCCTTTCTTCATGGTGAGTAAAAAACCCACTCCCATATCGCTCCCCGAACTGGCGCCCAGGGACATCAGTCTTCCCCCGGCCGCGGCCACTTCCCGCTCCGAGCCCTCCAGGAGCGAAACCAGGAGCCGGTAAAATCCTTCGAACAGAAAATTATCGCGGGCCAACTCGATGAAAGTATTGGAAAGGAGGTTGCCCCCCCGGGCGTCCGCCGCGGTGACGCGCCGCACCTCGTCCAGGTCGATCCCGAAAACCGCTTCCAGGAGGTTGGCCGCCACCAGCAGGCCCGCCAGAAAATCGTCGCCGCTGGGCGTAAGACCGTACCCGGCCCCTCTCAGCCGGCGGACCCCCCGGCGCCAGTCTCCGGGCCGATCGAAGAGCAAGCCGACACCCTCCTTGATTCTCTGCATATAAGCCCGTTCGAAACCCGAGACGAAATCGCGTTCCCGTCCCGGCTCGATGAGAAAAGCGAGACTCCCGGAAGGGGCCCCGCGGCTGATCGTGTCCGCCAGCCGGCCCAGGTTCCGGCTCAATCGAGCCGGTTCGCGGCGGGGCGGCTCGAACCGGGAAGCGAAGATATGGGCGGGACCGTAGGAGAGGGCTCTCCCGCCGAGACGCGCGGCGGACGCTTCGACCACCAACCCGTCCACCTCTTCAAGATCGATTCCCCGGACGACAAGGTTGACCGGGCCCTTTCCCACTTCCTCGGTCACCACGGCCACGAGCCGTTCCCCTTCCGTGAGGTTGACCGCGCGCCGGAACCGGGAGTGGAGCGAGTACTTTCCGGGCCGGATCCGGTCCCCGATGCTGACGATCCGGGGAGAGGACGGTGGAGTATTCGTATCGGCTGCGAGCGCGGGCACGTTTCTAAGCGTAACAACACATTGTCATTTGACGGAACCGACGCCGGACGCCGTCCTCGATCCGCGGGCCCCGAAACGGGCATAGCTCCTTGACCGGCCTCAGCATCGGCGAGTATCCTAATCATTTATCGATGCCGTGAAATAATAACAAATCCCCGGGCGCGGCGCCATTGAAATCAAACCCGCGGCACCGGCAAACGAGGTGAAGCCATGAGCAAGACCAAAGATCACATCGCCACGGTGGACGCCATCCTCCCGGAGGAAGCCATCGAACACGAAACGCGGGGGTGGGTGGTCTATCCCATCGGATCGCGGCCCAAGATGGGCATGGCGTTCCTGCTCGGGGTCCAACAGTACCTGACCATGTTCGGCTCCACCGTCCTCATCCCGTTCATCATCGGGAAAGCCATGGGCATGCCCCAGGCCGAACTCGCCCTGCTCATCTCCACCATCTTCCTGGTTTCGGGACTCGCCACGCTCCTTCAGCAATCCCCCCTCGGAAACCGCCTTCCCATCATCCAGGGGGGGACTTTTTCCTTTCTCGGGCCCATGTTCGCGATCGTGGGCATGTGCGCCGCCCAGCAGCTGGGCTGGAGGATCATGATCCAGCAGGTGGCCGCCGCGGTCATGTTCGCCTCGATCTTCGAAATCGCCCTCGGCTATACCGGCTTGATGGGTTTCGTCAAACGGGTGATGAGCCCCATCGTCATCGGCCCCACCATCGCCATGATCGGCCTCGGGCTCTTCAACATCGGGGCCCCCTGGATGGCGAAGAACTGGATCATTTCCGGGATAACCCTGGTCGCCCTCGTGCTCTATTCCCAGGTTTTTTCCCGACATTCGAAGGTGTTTTTGCTTTTTCCGGTTCTCCTGGCGGTGCTGACCGGATGGGCGGCGGCGGGAATCGGAACCGTCCTGGGGCTGATCCCGGAAGGCAACGAAGCCTACCTCTTCGGCAAATTCAGGCTTCTCCACGAAGCCCCCTGGTTTTCCCTGCGCCCCCTGGTACCGTTCAAATGGGGTTTCCCGGCCTTGAACAGCATCACCGTGGCGGGCATCTTCGGGATGCTGGCCGGGTTTCTCGCTTCCATGATCGAATCCGTCGGCGACTACTACGCCTGCGCCCGGATCGCCGAAGGGCCGGTCCCCACCGAACGCATGATCTCCCGGGGCATCGGAACCGAAGGTCTGGGCTGCCTTCTGGCCGGAATTCTCCAGACCGGCAACGGGACCACCTCCTATTCCGAAAACATCGGGGCCATCGGTCTCACCCGGGTGGCCAGCCGGCGGGTGATCAAGGCCGGAGCCGTCGTCATGCTCGTGCTGCCCCTCTTCGGGAAGTTCGGCGCCACGCTGGCCACCCTCCCCCAGCCGGTGGTCGGGGCCATGTTCGTCGGACTGTTCGGGCTGATCGCGGCCGTGGGACTTTCCAACCTCCAGTTCGTCAACCTCAACAACTCGCGCAATCTTTTCATCATCGGGATCTCCTTTTTCGCCGGGCTCTCCATTCCCTATCAGTTCAACCCCATGCTTTCCGCATCCGCCGCCCCGATCGCCTGGGGCGATCCCGGCGGATTCCTCCGCATCCTGGGGAACATCCTCCAGGCCGTTCTTTCCACGGGTATGGCGGTGACCGCCATCGTCGCCATCATCCTCGACAACCTCCTCCCGGGGGCGACGCGCGAAGAACGCGGCCTCACCACCTGGGAGGAAAACGCCACCGAGGAAGCGTGGGAAAAGGCGGAGGCGGCCTGGGCGGAGATGGAGGTCGGGGAAGAGTGCCGCGTGGGGATGCCCTGCGAATCTCCTCCTGCTTGACCGTCCCGCCGGGAGAAGCTATAGTAGCACCGCGAAGCGTCACATATTTCCACACCATGGAGGTGCCCGATGGTCGATATCGACAAAGCCAACGAAAAAGCCCTGAAAGCGCTGCTGGAAGCCCGGCCGTTCTGGGTGGATATCCAACCGGCGATCGAGTGCGTTCCCGGGATGAAGAAAAATCTCATACTCCATTCCGGCCCTCCCGTCACCTGGGAGCGGATGTGCGGCCCTCAGCGGGGAGCGACGATCGGGGCGCTGATCTACGAGGGGATGGCGACCTCAGTGGAGGAGGCCGAGGAGCTGGCGGCTTCGGGAGAAATAGAATTCGACCCCTGCCACCACCACGACACCGTCGGGCCCATGGCCGGAATCGTCTGCGCCTCCATGCCGATGATCGTGACCGAGAACGAGGTCACCGGCCAGAAAGCCTTCAACAGCCTCAACGAAGGGATCGGGAAGGTGCTCCGCATGGGCGCTTACGACGAGGAGGTCATCGAACGCCTGAAATGGATGGAGCGCGTGCTCGGCCCGGTCCTGCAGAAAGCCATCCGGAAAGCGGGCAAGATCGATCTCAAGAACATCATGGCCCAGGCCATTCAGATGGGGGACGAACTCCATAACCGGAGCCGGGCCGCTTCCTACATCCTCTTCACCAAATCGGCCCCCTATATCCTGGAGACGCTCGACCGCAAGAACATCGGCGACACCGTCGAAGCCCTCAAATTCCAGGAAGCGAACATCCACAGTTTCCTCGGGTTCGCCATGTCCAGCGCCAAGGTCAGCCTGATGGCCGCCGAAAACGTCGAGGGAAGCTCGATGGTCACGGTGATGGCCCGGAACGGCACCGACTGGGGCATCCAGGTCTCCGGCCTGGGCAAACAGTGGTTCACCTGCGAGTCCCCGGTTCCGGAAGTGCTCCTCTTCCCCGGGTTCACCAAGGACGACGTCGGCCGGGACATCGGCGATTCCGCGATCATGGAGACGTACGGAATCGGCGGTTGCGCCCTGGCGGCGGCGCCAGCCATCGTCCAGTTCGTCGGGGGCACCTACGACCTGGCGGTCTCCAAGACCCTGGACATGTACGAAATCTCCCTGGGCGAAAACAACATCTACCAGATCCCTGCGCTCGACTTCAGGGGGTCTCCGACCGGTATCGACATCGTCAAGGTGGTCGAAAAAAGCCTGCCCCCCTTCATCGATACCGGCGTCGCCCACAAAGACCCCGGCGTGGGACAGGTCGGCGCCGGGTTGTGCGACGCGCCCATGCAGGTCTTTCAGGACGCCCTGGTGGCATTTTCGGAAAAATACGCCTAGTCAGAACGAACTACAGGTCAACGGAAGGAATCGACGGACGGAACCCCGGTCCGCCAACCGAAGCAGCGGGCAACGGCGGGGACCCGGAGACGCGGAGCGGGCGGAAACAGCGCGGGGGTCATCCGGGTTCGACGACCGCGTTCCCGGCAACCGCCCGTTCGGTTCCGGCAACACACAGGAGAGGGTAGCGATGAGCGAGAAGAAAAAGAGCATGATCGAGCTGCTGGAAAGCGCCAAGTGGTACGATCTTACCCAGGCCCTGAGCATTTTTACGCCCCCCTGGCCCGGCGAGATGCCGCTGCAGATCCAGTTTTTCAAGCGCTTGACCGGCTCCTTCATCGGCGGCGCGGGAGCCAACGGGCAACTGATCGAGTGGAGCAACAACACCGGGACCCACCTGGTCGGCCCCACCGCTTTTCATTCGGGCATGCGCTCCATCGCCGAAATCCCGCTGGAGGATATCTGCGGCGAAGGCGTCGTCGTCGACATCTCCGACGCGGTTTCCGACTACAGCCTCTACACCCCGGAGATGATCGAGGAGCGGGCCGAGGTCAAGGAAGGCGATATCCTTATCATCAACACCGGCTACCACAAGTTCGGCTACGACCAGCCGGACGTCGTCAACCCCGACGCCCAGGGGGGCATCGAGAACAAGGAGTTCGGCTACCTCCTCCGGCATCCGGGGCCGGCACCCGGATTCTTCGAATGGGCGCTGAAAAAGAAGCTGAAGGTGATCGGCGTCGATTGCGGATGCGCCGAGCACCCCATGAACACCAACCTGCGCTACATGCACGCGCGCGAGTTCGAAAAAGCCGAAGCCAAGCTGAAAAAAACTCACGGCAAGACCTGGGACGAGATGTTCCCCCAGGACGAATACTATAAGCTCACCCATCAGACCATGCCCAAAGCGGGCCTGTTGCTGGCGGAATCGCTCGGGGGCCAGATCGACAAGCTGAAAAACCGGCGGGCCTGGATCATGATCCACCCCATCCCCTTCTGCGAAGTGGAATCGGCCTGGGCCCGTGTGGTCGCCCTCGAACCCCCGGAGGGGATGAGCCTGAAAGACTTCTTCGCCCGGATGGAGGCGGAGAAGATGTACGATATGTCGATCCCCTTCAGCGTCCAGACCCCACAGTGGGCCAATTACGTCCCCCTGATCGTCCACTACACCAAACGGGTGGGGGGACAGTACTTCGGCCTGGGACGGAACAACGCCCACTGCAAGGCCAGCTTCCACCTGAGCTGCCACATGGACGGGGAGAAACATTTCCACATGGGCGGCCGCACCATCGGCCAAACCCCGATGGAAGTCTGGATCGGCCCGGGCGCCATCGCCGATATCTCCGACATGGTCAGCGATACCAGCGTCTACACGCCGGATATGGTCGAAAAAGTGGTGGACGTCAAGGAAGGCGACATCCTCATCATCAAGACCGGCTATTACCGTTACGGCTGGTACAGCCCCGACTCCGACGAGTTCCGCTACATGATCCGGCACCCCGGCCCCTCCCCCGATTTCGCCGATTGGTGCCTGAAGAAGAAGATCAAATGGCTGGGCGTCGACTGCGTGGCCATGGAACACCCGATGAACACCATCCAGCGCAACTGGCATCCCAAAACCTTCGCCGAAGCCGACCGGAAGCTGAAGGAGGATTTCGGCAAGGACTGGGACGAGATGTACCCGCTGGACAAGTTCTACCAGGACATGCATCTCAACCTCTTTCCCAAGGGGATCATCCACGCCGAAAACCTGGGAAAAGACCTGGGCGACCTGGAAAGCGGCCGCTATTTCATCGGCTGTTTCATCCAGAAAGGGATGGAACTGGCGTCCTGCTGGGCCCGGTTCGTCGCCTGGAAGGATTGAACCGGAAATTCAGGGAAGGGCGGGACAGGCCGTCCTTTCGAGAGTGGTACGCTTAGAAAACCGCCGGCGGCGGACGGCCGCCGCCGGCGACGAATCCTGCCCAATCGACATCGGGAGGACGACATGACCTTGGTGCAAGATTTCGCCTATTTTAAACCGGGGAAGCTGGCCAAGGCGCTGGCGCTGAAGACCGAATACGGGTCCCGGGGCCGGTTCCTGGCGGGAGGAACCGACCTGATCAACAACCTGGCCGACGAAGTCGTCTCCCCGGAGGCGGTCATCGACCTCAAGGGGATCGCCGATCTCAAGCGCCTGGAATTCTCCCGCGGACGCCTCCGGATCGGCGCCCTGGTCACCTTCAGCGACCTGATCGGGTCGGCCACGGTCAAGCGCCGCTTCCCCCTGCTCTGGGAAGCCGCCGGAGAAGTGGCTTCGATCTCGGTCCGGAACCGGGCCACCTTGGTCGGGAACCTCTGTTCCTGCGTTCCCTGCCTCGACAGCGGGCCGCCGCTGGTTCTCTACGAAGCCACCGTCGAGATCGCGGGATCGGAGGTCGCCCGGGAGATGTCGATCTTCGATTTTCTGCAGGGCCCGCGGAAAACCGCCCTACAACCGGAGGAGATGGTGACCGCGGTCACGTTCCCCGATCTCCCCCGGGAACGGGGGGAAAGTTTCGTCAAACTCAAGCGTTACCGGGGAGAAGACCTGGCCCAGGCGAGCGTGGGGGTCATCGCCCTCCCCGGCAACCGTTACCGGGTGGCGTTCGGGTCGGTCAATCCCGTGCCGGTGAGAGCGGCGGCGATCGAGGCCGTTCTCAAGGGCGGAAGCCTTACCCCGAAACGGATGGAGGCGGCGCTGGACCTGGTGGCAAAGGTGGTGGCGCCGCTCACCGACATCCGAGCCAGCAGGGAATACCGGCTGCATATGTGCCGGGTCATGCTGGAGCGTGCGCTCAAAGCCGCCGACGAACGGCGGCGCGGCCGGGGGCCGAAATACGGGACCAGTCTCATCTAGCGGGGGAGATACGATGAAGCAGACGATCACATTCACTCTCAACGGAAGCAAGCGAAGCGTCGACGTCGAACCCGCGGACCTCCTGCTGGACGTTCTCCGGGACCGGCTCGGGATCAAGGGGCCCAAGTACGGCTGCGGCCGCGGGGATTGCGGGACCTGTACGATCCTGCTCAACGGCAAAAGCGTGCGCAGCTGCCTGATGCTGGCGGTGGAGGCGGACGGACAGAAGGTGGAGACGGTGGAAGGACTCTCCGCCCGCAGACTCAGCCCCCTCCAGGAGTCCTTCATCGCCCACAGCTCCTTCCAGTGCGGGTTCTGCGCCCCCGGCATCCTGATGACCGCGACCGAGCTGTTGAGGAACAATCCGAAACCGACGCGGGAGGAGGTCAAGGAAGCGATCTCCGGCAACCTCTGCCGCTGCACCGGATACGAGCCGATCATCAACGCTATTCTGGCCGCGGCCGGCGCGAAAAAATAACGGGCGAAGCCCAGCCTTGAGTAAGGGGGACGTAATGGAAAAACTGAAAGTTGTCGGGCACTCGCCCTCCCGCATCGACGAAAAAGATAAAGTCACCGGGGCGGCGCAGTACGTGGACGATATCGAATTCGGCCCCGGGCTTCTCCACGCCGAAATCATCGAAAGCCCCCACCCCCACGCCTTGATCAAGGGGATCGACATTTCCGAAGCCGCAAAGGTTCCGGGGGTGGTGGCGGTGGTGACGGGGAAGGATTTCCCCTACAAGTTCGGCCTCTATATGAAAGACCGCTACATCCTGGCTCAGGATCGGGTGCGGTTCGTGGGCGAACAGGTGGCGGGGGTCATCGCCCGCGACCCGAGAACCGCCCGGCGGGCGGCGAAACTGGTCCGGGTCGATTACGAACCCCTGCCGGCCATCCTCGACCAGATGGCCGCCATCCGCAAGAACCCGCCCCTCATCCACCCCGACCTCGGCGATTATCCCCATGTCCCCTGGTTCTATCCCCAGGCGGGCACCAACATCGCCCACTGGCGGAAAATCCGCAAGGGTGACCTGGCCGCCGGATTCCGGAAAGCCGACGTCGTCCTCGAAGACACCTACCATGTCTCGCGCTTCGCTCATTGCTGCATGGAAACCCATATCGCGGTCGGCCTGGTCGACCATTCCGGGCGGATGACGGTCTGGGCCTCGTCCCAGTCCCCTTTCACCCAAAGACATCTTTTCGCCGAGGCCCTCTCTCCCCTGGGTTTCACCCATAAGGACGTCCGGGTCATCACTCCTTACATCGGGGGAGGATTCGGAGGCAAGGCCGGGGTGACCATGGAGATTCTGGCCGCCGCTTTCGCCACCGTGGTCAAGGGCAGTCCGGTCAAGGTCCGCTGGCGCCGGGATCAGGAATTCTACAACACCTACATGCGCCAGGCGGTGGTCTCCAAACTGAAAATCGGGGTGAAGAAGGACGGTACCATCACCGCCTTCGACATGGCCAACTATTGGGACGCCGGACCCTTCGTGGAATACGGGGCCAACGTGGTCAACTCCTCGGGCCTGTCGGCCACCGGGCCTTACTCGATTCCCAACATCCGGATCGATTCCTATTGCATCTATACCAACCTGCCCGCGGCCGGCCCGTACCGCGGCTTCGGGTACTCCGAGATGCTTTTCGGGGTGGAATCGCACCTGGACCGACTGGCCAAGAAAATCGGAATGGACCCGGCCGAGTTCCGGGAGAAGAACGGGATCAGGCGGGGCCAACCCCTGGCCTACGGGGCGGGGATGAACGAAGGCAACATCCAGGAATGCCTGAAACGGGTGGCCCGGGCGGTCAAGCTCGACCGGAAGGAAGTCTCCCCCGATCCCCGCAAGGCGATCGGAAAAGGCATCGCCTCGGCCTGGAAAGGGCCGGCCATGCCGCCCAATGCGTCCAGCAGCGCCTTCCTCAAGTTCAACGAGGACGGGTCCATCAACCTCCTGGTTTCCGGAATCGACATGGGCCAGGGACTGCTCACGGTGATGGGCCAGATCGCGGCCGAAGTGCTCGCCCTGCCGATGGAGAAGGTCCGGGTCGAATGTCCCGACACCGACCGCAACCCCTACGAGTGGCAGACCGTGGCTTCCCACGTGACCTGGTCCTGCGGCAACGCGGTCCGGCGGGCGGCACTCGACGCCCGCGCCCGGATCTTCGACGGCGTGTCCCGGGCCTTCAAGTACAACCCGGATTCCCTCTATCTCGAGGACGAACAGGTGAAATGCCGGACCGACCCGGCCTTCGCCCTCCCCTTGAGGAACTTCGTCATCGACGGGATCATGGTCGAGGACGGCACCTTCCGAGGCGGACCGATCACCGGGCACGGGATGTTCATGCCCGAGTTCATGAGCACCAAGAGCGACCCCGAAACCAGCCAGGGGGGTCACCCCAACCCGCACTACACGGTCGGGGCCGGGGCCATCGTCCTCGAAGTGGACAAGGAGACGGGGAAGGTCAGGATTCTCAAGGTCGCCGAGGGCTTCGACGTCGGACAAGCCATCAATCCGGAGCTGGTGCGGCACCAGATCCTGGGCGGGTTCATGCAGGGTTTGGCCACGATCCTTTACGAGGACATGCGCTTCGACCCGGACAGCGGACGGATCCTCAACCCCAACTTCACCGACTACAAGATCCCGACCGCGCTGGATCTGCCCGACGAGATCGTGCCCATCATCATCGAGACCCCACAGCACGACGGTCCCTACGGAGCCCGGGGCGTGGGCGAACACACCATGATTCCGGTGGCCCCCGCGGTCGCCAACGCGCTGGAAGACGCGCTGGGGATCAGGTTCAAGTCGATGCCCATCACCGCGGAAAAGATCGCGATGGCGATCAAGGCCGGCCTCAAGGAAGTGGACTGAGACGGCACGAGCGAAGGCAAAGAAAAGCCCCCGGGGGAAACCCCCGGGGCTTTTCTTTCCGGCCGAAGCCCTGGCTTCAGATGTCGAGGGCTTCGGGGATGATCAGCTTCTCGTTGGCGGCGATGATATCGTCGTCGGCGGGGAGGAACGCGGTCCGGGAGACCTGCTCCAGGTATTCCTCCTTGATGCTCTCCTCCCAGAGTTCCCGGGTGAGGTAGAAGATCTTGGCCCCGCCCAGTTCATGCTGTTCTTCCGGCCAAGGATAGGAGGGCAAAGCCATCCGCAGACCGGCCAGACGCCACCCGTTGTAACTTTCGAAGGTCGCCCAGAACTCGTCGTTCTTGCAGACCTCGAAGGCGTACCAACACTTGGAGTAGAAGAGAATCGCCCCGGCGTTGATCTGGCGCTCGAACGTCAGAGTATGGAGACTGATATTGACTTCGGGGTCGCGGATTCTGCCGTTGGCGATCCCCACCAGCCTCCCTTCGTTGAGCCCGAGGAAAAAGTACTCGTCCTTCATCCGCTTGCGCTTGATGGCCAACAGCTCGGCGTAGACGCGGACGCCGACGATGTCGTAATAATCGTATTCGGCGTCCAGCGTCAGCCGCAGGAACGAGAGTACGGGGTCGACCTCTTCGGGCTTGATCGGGCGGATGAGGACGTTGAAGGTTTTCCCTTCCCGGTTCTTGATCGGCGAGTACATGGGCGGCATCGCCGGCGCGCGGTCGGGGGCCTGCAGCAGACCCTCCAGCCATTCGACTTTGAAGGTGTATTCGCTTTTACGGAGCTTGGTGGGGATCGGTCTCTTCATCTCGCCCTCCTTGGTGGGTTGTTTGTGGGGGAATTTTACCGGCGCGCCGCGGCCGCGGCAAGCAATTTGGAGGGGCGACGGCGCCCCGGACGGGGGTCAACCGGTCAACCCGGAGTAGAGAACCTTGAGCCCGATCAGAATCAACACCGCCCCCCCCGCGGCTTCGAGACGGTTCTCGCAGAAATGTCCCAGCCTGGACCCCAGCAGTATCCCGGCAAAGGACAGGGCGAAAGCCACCAGGCCGATCACCGCCGCCGGAGTCAGGACCGCGACTCCCAGAAAGGAAAAACTGATCCCCACCGCCAAGGCGTCCAGGCTGGTGGCCACGCCCAGAAGAAACAACACCCGGGTATCCTCGACGCAGGCGGGACGGCGGGGTTCCGCCAGGCGACGCGACTCCCAGATCATTTTCCCGCCGATGGCGGCCAGCAGCGCGAACGCCACCCAGTGGTCGACCGCATCGAGGGCGCCCCGGAACCGCCAGGCCGCCAACCAGCCGAGGACGGGCATCAGGGCCTGAAAACCTCCGAAGAATAAACCGGTTTTGAACGCGGCCGGAACGCGGCGGCAACGGAGACCGGCCTCCGCCGCCACCGCCACCGCGAAAGCGTCCAGGGCCAGGGCCAGGGCGATCCCGATGACGGTGAGCGCGCTTATACCGGCCGCCCTCGCTTCATCCCCGCGGCGTCAGACCGGGTTGGGGATATCGACAAATTCCACCTCCATCCCGAACCGTTCCCGGAGATTGTCCCCCAACGCCGTGATTCCCGGAACCTCGGTGGCGTAATGGCCGGCGGCCAGAAAATGGATGGACCCTTCGCGGGCGGCGTGCATGACCGGCAAGGAAACCTCCCCGGTGATATAGGCATCCAATCCGGCCGAAATCGCCGCCGCCACCGAGCCCTGGGCGGCGCCCGAACAAAAACCGACGCGACGGATCCGGGAAGGACCCGAATCGAAAACCAGGGGTTCCCGGCCGAAAACGTCCCGGACCCGGGCGCTCAACTCCCCGATGCTCAGGGAGTCGACCGCACCCGCCACCCCCACCTCCCCGAAACCGACGGGGTCCCGCAACCCCAGCAGGCGCCCGGCGACCGCGTTGTTCCCCACCACCGGATGCCGGTCCAGGGGAAGGTGGTAGGCCCAGAGCGTAATGTCGTTTTCCAGGAGAATCCGAACCCGTTCCCGCAATCCTCCCCGCAGAACCCGGCTGTCGCGGTCCCAGAAAATGCCGTGGTGAACCAGGATCGCGTCGGCTTCCCGGCGGACCGCCTCGCGGAACAGGGCGACACTGGCGCTTACCCCGGTGACGAGCCGGGAAATTTCCTCCGCGCCTTCGACCTGAATGCCGTTGGGACCGTAATCGACGAATTCGCCCACCGAGAGAAACTCGTCCAGATATTCCGCCACTTCATCCCTGAGCACACGCGCCATCGCTGCCTCCGCTGGTGCCAACGGCCCGGTTGCGGCCGTTTATCGTTTTCGGGTATTCTAGCTTATACCCTAGGGCCACGGAGGAGAAGAAGGATGAAATCGATCGTGCTCTGCGCCCTGCTGGCGGCCGCGGCGGCGGGGGACTCGACCGGCACGCTTTATACTTTCCGGGGAATTCCCTGGGGGGCCTCGGTGCGCGAGGTGGAAAATACCGCCGCGGAAAAAGGTTTCAGCCTCCGGGACCGGGTGATGGAGCCCGCCGAGAAATTCCTGGAATACCGGATCGTCTCCATGGGGAGGGAATGCTCGGCCGAATTCCGTTTCAGCCCTTCCGGGGGGAAACTCTTCGCGGTGGTCCTGACCTGGGACGAGGAAGGGTTCGGCCGAACCGTCCTGGAGAATCTCAACCGGGACCTGGGCGCCCCGCGGCAGGTCGTGCCCGGCCTCGAGGTCTACGTCTGGGACCGCGAAGATTCCGAGGTCGAACTGCGCATCTGGGACGAAGAAACCATCCTCATATTCGGGAAGATGACCCTCTGGAAACAGGCCCGCGAAGAACGCCGGAAGGCGGAGAAGGCGGCCGAGGACTGAATATCCGACCGCCGGGCCCGGGCATAAAAAAAGGCCCCGGGGAACCCCGGGGCCTTTTTTTATGGGAATAAACTTATTCCCCGTAGACCGTCACGGTCGTGCAGGCATACAGACCAATGATACTCATGGTGTGGTAATCAACATGGTGTATCTTGGAGATGCCGGCGGCCTTGGCGGCGGCGTCGATACTGGCATCGCCCAGCCCGACAAGACCGAGGTAGGAAACCGCCTCGGACTGCCCGACCTTGGCAAAGCCGGAAGTAGCGCCGGTCGCGGTCAGAGGACCGGAAACGTCGCTGTAGACGAACCCGGTCACGGGGGCCATACCCATGGCACAGCCAGTCAACACCACCACGCCCAGAAGCGCAACAGCAGCAACTTTCTTCATGCCGTCCTCCTTTTCTCTCTTTCCGCCGGCCACCCGGAACCCTTGTTCCGGACCCGCGGTTACACTGGTTAATGTAACAAACTACGGAATTTTTACAAGTTTATTCTTTGGAGAAATAGATGTTGCGGAAGGAAACCCGGGTGCCGCTCCCGGAATGCTGGGAGTTCGTATACAGGCGGAGCGCGCTCACCCGTTCGGGTTTTTCCCCGTCGAAGAGATCCAGGTAATCCTGGTAGACGTTGCGTTTTTCCCGGACCCATTCCCCCAGCTTTTCCGGGCCCGATTTAAGGACGATGACCCGGCTTTTCCCCCAGGTCGGGCAGGGGCCGGAGGTACCCACCGGAGCGGTGCTGCTCCAGTAGTACCCCACCGCCTTCACGAAGGGTTTGTTGAGAAAACTGAGCGAGCCGAAGGAGATATAGACCTGTCCCGCCTGGTCGTCGGTCTCGGGATCGAGAAAATTCCCCCCCCGGGGGAGTTCTTCCACCTTCCACTCCCAGTTCAGATAGGGGTGGTGCTTCAAGTTGAAATCCAGCTCCCGATAGATCCCGAAAGCGCTGTTGCTGCTGGCCATCTCCACCGCCCAATCGACGCCCTCGCTGGAGAGAGAGATGGAGATCGGCTCTTTTTTGTCGTCCAACTCCCATGACCGGGGAACCGTTCCGTCGAGGCCTTCGGAGAAATCGCCCACCAGGATGATGTTCTCCATTTCCCGGATGACCGCCGCCGGAGGGGCGGTGGGAACCGGAAGGGCGGCGGAGGTTCCGTTGGCGGGGGGAGCTACCGCCAGAACCCCCAGGCCGATCAGGATGGCGGCCGTCACCGCCCTCCCCCTTCCTCATCCTCCGCCTCCAGGCGGATATGAAGTTCCTTCAGCTGCTCGGAACTGACCGGAGAGGGAGAGCCGGTGGTCAGGCAGATGGCCCGTTGGGTTTTGGGGAAGGTGATGACGTCCCTGATCGAATCCAACCCCAGCATCAGCATCAGCATCCGGTCCAGGCCCAGGGCGATGCCGCCGTGGGGAGGCGCTCCGTATTGAAGCGCGTCCAGCAGAAAGCCGAACCGTTCCCGGGCTTCCTCCGGGGATATGTTCAGCAGCGAAAACATCTTGCTCTGTACCTCCTGGCGGTGAATCCTGATGCTCCCGCCCCCCATTTCGGTTCCGTTGAGGACCAGATCGTAAGCCAGGGCGCGCGCCCGGGCCGGATCGGTATCCAGGAGAGGAATGTCTTCCGGAACCGGGCTGGTGAAGGGGTGGTGAACCGCGGCGTACCGTCCCGCCTCCGGGTCGTATTCCAGGAGGGGGAAATCGACTATCCACAAGAATCTGAATTCTCCCTCCGGAATCAAGCCCAGGTCCCGGGCCAGGCGGAGGCGGAGGCGCCCCAGGGCTTCCGCGGCCACGTTTGCCCGGGCGGCGATCATCATCACCGGATCGTGCGGCCCGCAGCCGAGCATCTCCCGCATTTTTTCCAGGAGAGGGTCGGAAAGGAATTTCTTCATCGGCGATTTCAGCGAACCGTCGGGCCGGGGCAGAATCCAGAGCAGGCCGCCCGCTCCCGCTTCCTTGACGAAAGCGGTCAATTCGTCCATCTGCTTAAGCGAAAGTTCGGCCCCCCCGGGAACCGCCAGGGCGCGGACGACTCCCCCTTCGGCCAGGGCGCTTTGGATGACGTTGAACCCGGTTTCCCGGAAAAGATCGGTAAGGTCCCGGATCTCCATACCGAAACGCAGATCGGGTTTGTCGCTTCCATACCTGAGCATGGCCTCGGCGTAGGTCAGCCGGGGGAACGGGGTGGAAACCCGGCGGCCGATGATTTCCGAAAACACTTCGAACACCAGACCTTCGATGGTCCGGCAGATATCTTCGGGGGTGACGAAGGACATCTCGCAGTCGACCTGGGTATGCTCGGGCTGCCGGTCCGCGCGCAGATCTTCGTCGCGGAGGCACCGGGCGATCTGAAAATATTTGTCCACCCCCGCCACCATGAGCATCTGCTTGAAAAGCTGCGGGGACTGGGGCAGCGCGTAAAACTGCCCGGGGTGGACGCGGCTCGGCACCAGATAGTCCCGGGCCCCCTCGGGGGTGCTTTTGGTCAGGAGAGGGGTTTCCACCTCCCAGAACCCCTGGGCGCTCAAATACGATCTGACCTTCTGGGTGACCAAATGACGGAACTTCAGGTTGCGCAGCATCCGGGGCCGGCGCAGGTCGAGGTAGCGGTGGGCCAGCCTGGTCTCTTCCTGCACCGCTTCTTCCTCGTCGAGGGGAAAGGGAGGAGGAAGACTGGGGTTGAGGATCTGAAGGCCGGAAACGGCCACTTCGATCTCCCCGGTGGGAAGGTCGGGGTTTTCGGTCCCCTCCGGGCGTTTTCCCACCCGTCCCCGGACGGCGATCACGTATTCCGAACGCAGCCCCTCCGCCCGGGCATGCGCGTCGGCGGCGGTCTGCGGGTTGAAGACTACCTGGGTGATCCCCTCGCGGTCGGCCAGGTCGACGAAAATCACCCCTCCATGGTCGCGGCGGCGACGGACCCACCCCGAAAGCGTCACTTCGCTCCCGGTGTCCCCGCCGCGGAGTTCTCCGCAGGTGTGGCTGCGCTTCCAGAATTCCATGCTAGCCCTCTCCCTTCTTGATCGTCTCCGCCAGAACGTCGAGGGAATCCGCAACCTCCCGCTCCACCCCTTCCCCCATATCCTTGAACTTGACCTTTCCCCGCCCGGCTTCGGCCTCACCCCGGGTGACGACGAAATCGACGCCGGCACGGTTCGCCTCCCGGAACTGCGCCCTCGTGCTGCGGTTCCCGTAGTCCATCAGGGCCGGGATTCCGGCGCGGCGGAGGCCGGAGACCGTCCTCGCCCCCCACGCCGCGGCTTCTTCCCCGATGCAGACGCAGTAAACCGATTTCTTCCCCGAGCGAGGCGGCTGAATCGTGACGTCCCCGGCGCAGAGCAGCAGCCGTTCCAACCCCACCGAGAACCCGGCGGCGGGCGTCGGGGGCCCCCCCAGGTCGCGGACCAGGTCGTCGTAGCGGCCGCCCGCCGCGACCGCGTCCTGGGCGCCCAGGGAATCGGAATAGACCTCGAAGACGGTGCGGGTATAGTAGTCCAGGCCCCGGACCAGACTCGGCCGGCGGACGGCGGCGATCCCCAGGTTCTCGAGCCCGGAAAGCACGGCCTGGAAATGGTCCCGACAGCCCGGGCAAAGGTGGTCGGAGACGACCGGAGCGGCCTCCAGCACCGGGCGGCAGCAGGGGTTCTTGCAGTCCATGACCCGCAGGGGATTACGCTCGGCGCGGGCGCGGCAGTCGGCGCAGAGGTCGGCGGACCGATCCCGCAGGAAAGCTTGCAGCTTTTCCCGGTAGATGGGGCGGCAGTCGGCGCAGCCGACGCTGTTGATCTCCAGCCGGGGCGCCCTGACCCCGGCCGCGCCCAGGAAGAACATGAGCAGGTCGACGATCTCGACGTCGAGGGCGGCCTCGTCCGACCCCAGGGCCTCCACTCCGAACTGATGGAACTGGCGCCGGCGGCCCGCCTGGGGCCGTTCCCGCCGGAACATCGGGCCCAGATAAAAATAACGGGCCAGCGGCACCGTCTTGTAGACGTGGTGCTCCAGGTAAGCCCGGACCACGCCCGCGGTCCCTTCCGGACGGAGCGTCAGTCCCTTGCCGCCGGCGTCGGTGAAGGAGAACATCTCCTTGTCGACGATGTCCGTCCCCTCGCCGATTCCCCGGACGAAGAGCGACGTCGCCTCGACCAGCGGAGTTCTGATTTCTCCGTAGCCGTAGAGAACGCCGACGGCCCGGGCCGCGGCTTCCGCCGCCGCCCAGCGCCGCGCTTCGTCGGGGAAGACGTCCTGCATCCCCCGTACTGATTGTATCCTCGTCTCGGTCATAAAAATCACGAACCCCGGCCCGAGGGACCGGGGTTTGTCGGCCGGGCTGCGCGCGAGCGCCGGAAAAGGGAACGGACCGGGCCCGCTCAGGCCCGGGGCACCCGGCGCCCGATCCGGGCTTTCATGATCTTCCCGGGTTTGAAGTGAGCCACGTAGCGGCCGGGAATCTCCACCTCCTGCTCCGGGAAACGGGGATTGCGGCCCATTCTCGGTTTGCGGTAGACGGTTTCAAATACTCCGAAATTTCTGAACTCCACGCTCCTGCCCGCGGCCAACTCGTCCACGATGTAATCCAGAAACTTCTGAACCACTTCCTTGACCGCGACTTGGGTCAAGCCGGTCTCCTCGGCAATTCTTACCGCCAGTTCTCTCTTGGTCATATGCTGACTCCTTCTTTTCGGACCGCTCGGTTTGGTGAAAGGGTAGCAGAGTCGCCCGCGCGGATTCAAGCGAGATTATCCCCGAACCGGGCCCGCAGCCGGTTCAGAGCCGGACCGCGCCCGTTCCCAGAACCCGCTCGATCTCCTTGATCAGGGAGGGAGAGCAGCGGATATGATGTTCGCGCCCGGTCTTGATCACGACCTTCTGCCCCGTGGGGCAGCGCAGATCGAAAAATACCGGACAAGGACCGGGGTACCGGGAAAAAATACCGACCAGGTCGTCCAGGTCGTGGTCGGTGACCTGGTTGACGAAGGTCTGCAGGTGGATCCCGGAGGAGAGCATCTCCATGGCTTCCTCCACGCTGCGGACCTCGTCGGCGGAGACGCCGGCGGAGATCTCCCCCGCCCGCACCCTGCCCTCGACCACGACGATCGCCCCCTCCTGCATCTTGGGAGCCAGGCGGGGGTAGTCTCTGCCGAAAATCAGCACCTCGGCGGACCCGTCCATGCTCTCCAGGCGAACCACGGCGAAAGGTTTGCCGGTCTTGCGCGAAAGCCGTTCGTCCACCTGGGCCACCAGACCCCCTACCCTCACCTCGGTATCCGCCTTGACTTCGTCCAGGCGGGAGAGGGGGACGGTGGTCAGGACTTCCATGATCTTTTCGTATTTCTGAAGCGGGTGGCCGGTGACGTACATCCCCAGCAGTTCTTTCTCGGCCGCCAGCAGCTCCGCTTCCGGGAGCTCGGCGAGGGCGGGGAAGGAGATCAGGTCTTCCTCTCCGTTGGCGGTGTCGAGTTGGGCGAAGAGGGTCTCCTGCCCCGCCTCCCGGTCGCGCCGGGAAGCGACCGCCGAATCGACGGCGGCATCGAGTATATCCAGTTTCTGGGCGCGGTTGCCGGGCAGCGAGTCGAGGGCGCCGCAGCGGATCAGGCTTTCGACCATGCGCTTGTTCACGGACGAGAGATCGATCCGGTCCAGAAAATCGAAGAGGCTGACGTATTCCCCCCCGCGGGTCCGCTCGCGGATGATGGCCTCGACGGCGCCCTGCCCCACGTTCTTGACCGCGGTCAGCCCGAAGCGGATGTGCTCCCCGGCCACGGTAAAATGGGAAAAGCTCTCGTTGACGTCGGGAGGGAGCACCTCGATCCCCATCGCCCGGCATTCGGCCATATAGAAGGTGAGTTTGTCCATGTCGTTCATTTCGCTGGTGAGCACGGCGGACATGTACTGCCGGGGATAATGCGTCTTGAGGTATGCGGTACGGTAGGCGATCAAGGCATAGGCGGCGCTGTGGGACTTGTTGAAGCCGTATTCGGCGAAGCGGGCCATGTCGGAGAAGATCCTGCCTGCGACCCCGGGGTCGATCCCCTTCTCCCGCGCTCCCCTGATGAAGTCCTCCTCCAGCTGCGCCATTTTATCCACCTGCTTCTTGCCCATGGCCTTGCGGAGGGTGTCGGCCTTGGCCAGGGTAAAACCGGCGAAACGGTTGGCGATCTGCATCACCTGCTCCTGATAGAGCATGACCCCGTAGGTTTTCTTCAGAATCGTCTCCAGCCCGGGGTGGGTATAGCTGATCTCGACCTGACCGTGTTTGCGGGCGATGAAGTCGTCGAGCATGTGCATGGGGCCCGGACGGAAGAGGGCGATCAGGGCCAGGATATCGTCCAGGTTCTTGAGATTGAAACGGCGGCAGAGATCGCGCATTCCCGAGCTTTCCAATTGGAAAACGGCGATGGTGTTGCCCCGGGAAAGCTGGTTGAAGGTCGCCTCGTCGTCGAGGGGTATCCGGGACAGGTCGAGTTTGTTCCCCGTGGTGGCTTCGATCATCTCCAAGGTGTCCTGCAGAATCGAAAGCGTCTTTAGCCCCAGAAAATCCATCTTCAGCAAGCCGATGCTTTCATCGTCGTGCATATCGAACTGGGTCACCACTTCGTCGTTGCTGCCCCGGCACAGAGGAACGTAGCTCGTGAGGGGATCGCCGCAGATGATGACCCCGGCGGCGTGCGTGGAGGCGTTCCGGGCCAGCCCCTCGAGCCGGAAGCTGATGTGAAACAGCTTCTTCATCTCCTCGTTCGACTCAGAGACCTCCTTCAGCCGGGGTTCCATCTGCAGGGCGTTCTTCAGGGTCATCCGGGGGCCGGCGGGAACCAGTTTGGCGATCCGGTCCATTTCCGCGTAGGGGACGCCGAGAACCCGCCCGACGTCGCGCAGAACCGCCCGGGCTTTCATCGAGCCGAACGTGATGATCTGGGCGACCCGTTCGCTTCCTCCGTACTTGGCGGCGGCGTATTGGATCAATTCGCCCCGGCGGCGGTCGCATATATCCATGTCGATATCGGGCAGCGCCATCCGCTCGGGGTTGAGAAATCGTTCGAAAAGAAGATCGAAGCGGAAGGGGTCGATATCGGTGATGCCCAGAAGGTAGGCGACCAGGCTCCCGGCCGCCGACCCCCGCCCGGGCCCGACCGGAATCCGGTTGGATTTCGCGTATCGGATCAAATCCCAGACGATGAGGAAGTAGGAATCGAAGCCCTTCTGGTGGATGACGCCCAGTTCGTGGGCGAGGCGCTCGCGGATCTCCGGGGTTTCCCGGTCGTACCGGCCTCGGATCCCTTCCCGGCAGAGCTTCTCCAGATATTCGTCTTCCTTCTCTCCGGGCGGCACCGGAAAGGAGGGAAGAAGGTTGCGGCCGAAAACGATATCCAAGTGGCAGCGCTCCGCGACCGCGCGGGTATTGGTCAGCGCTTCCGGGAACTCTCCGAAGAGACGCTCCATCTCGTCGGGCGACTTCAGGAAGAACTCGGCGCTGGGCATACGGAAGCGCTTTTCGTCCTCGATCTTGGCCCCGGTTTGAATACAGAGCAGGACTTCGTGGGCGGCGGCGTCGCCGGGAAGGACGTAATGGCAGTCGTTGGAAGCGACCAGGGGGACCTCCAGCTCCCGGGCCAGCCGGACCAGGCGGGGATTGACCTCCTTCTGGGCGGGAATACCGTGATCCTGGAGTTCGATGAAAAAGTTGTCCTTACCCAGCAGGTCCTGGAAATAGCGGGCCGCCTGCCGGGCGTGTTCCGGCTTACCCCTCAACAGCGCCTGCGGGATTTCCCCCTGCAGGCATCCGGAGAGAGCGATCAGGCCCCGGGAGCGGTTCTCCAGGATTTCCCGGTCGATCCTGGGTTTATAATAAAATCCCTCGATATAACCCCGGGTGCTGAGTTCGATCAGGTTGCGGTACCCCTCCTCGTCCCTGGCCAGGAAGGTCATATGGGAAAAATGCTTGCCGGTTCCCGGCCCTTTCTCATGGCGGCTGCCCGGGGCCAGATACAGTTCGCACCCGATAATCGGGTGGATGCCGGCGGTGCGGGTTTCCTTGTAAAACTTGATCGCCCCGTGCATGTTGCCGTGGTCGGTGAGGGCCAGGTAGCGCATCCCCAGTTCGCGGGTTCGGGAGACCAGTTCCGGAATGCGGGCGGCGCCGTCCAGAAGACTGTATTCCGAGTGGACGTGAAGATGTACGAAATCTGCAGGGTTCATCATAGGGATCCCGGGAACGCCGGGATTATACGCCGGGAAAAGAGGGGACATCAAGCCGCAACTGGACCTCCCCGGGCAGGCGCGGATTTATTCCGGCGGCGGGGGGCCGGGGCGGGCCTGAACCGCCAACCGGTCCCAGCCCGCGTCCTTGGCGATGGTCATGACTTCCACCACTTCCCCGTGCCGGGTATCCCGGTCGGCCCGTACGATCAAATCCCCATCTCCCCGGGAGGCATATTCCCGGGCCAGGGCGCGGGCCAACTGGGCCCGGGCGACCAGATCGGGGCCCAGGTAGACCGCCCCGGCGCTGTCGATCGTCACCACCAGAGCGGCTTGCGCCCGGGGAAGCCGGGAGCTGGAAGAGGGAAGGTCGATCTTGAAACCGGCCGGGTTGACCATGTTCGAGGTGAGCATGAAAAAGATAAGCAGGAGGAGAACCACATCGATCAGGGGAGCGATATCCAGACTCCCCTTTTTCAGCGTTCGCCGCCGGACGAACCTCATGGATCAAACCCCGGTCTTGAGGAGGTCGGCGATCTCGACCGCACTGACCTCCATCTGGCCGACCATCTTCTCCACCCGCGATACCAGGAAATTATAGGCCACGAAGGCGGCGATGGCGACGATGAGTCCGAAGGCCGTGGTCAACAGCGCTTCCCAGATCCCCCCGGCCAGATTCGAGGGGTTGACCAGCCCGTCGAGGTTCTCGATGGTCCTGAAGGTCCGGATCATCCCCAGCACGGTGCCCAACAAGCCCAGGAGCGGGGAGATATGGGCCACCGTGGCCAGTATCCCCAACCGGGACTCCAACCGCGAAACTTCCCGGAGCCCGGCATCCTCGATCGCTTCCTTGATCTCGGGCCGGGCGAGGCCGGCTTTGGAGAGTCCGGCGGCGATGATGTGGGCGACGGGTCCCGGCGTCTCCCGGCAGAGGGAGAGGGCGGAAGCGGTGTTTGCGTCCCCGACCAGTTCCCGGACGCGCAACAGCAGCGGCTCCGGATCGATGGCCGCGCGGTGGAGGTGGTAGAGCTTCTCCAGAAACACCGCCAACCCCACGACGGAGCAGAGTAGGATCACGTACATCAGGAAGCCGCCCTGCTGGAGCAGACTCGTCACGACTCTTTTCCGGGGGTTTTACTTTCCTCGGCTGAGGGCAGGCGGCGGGTCACGAAATCGCATTCGGGATAGCGCGAGCAACCGTAGAAACGATAGCCCTTTTTCGACCGGCGCTGGACCAGGTCGCCGTCGCAGCCTTCCCGGGGGCATTTAACGCTGGTGGGCACGGGCCGGGTATTTTTACAGGCGGGATATCCCGAACAGGCCAGGAACTTCCCGTATCTCCCCTGCTTGACTACCATCGGAGAACCGCACTTTTCACAGACCTCGTCGGTCGTTTCCGGACGGCGGGGAACGATCGTGCCGTCGGGGGCCCGGTCGAAATTCAGGGACGTTTTACACTGCGGGTAATCTTCGCAAGCCAGGTATTCGCCGTTACGCCCCCACCGGATCATCATCTTCCGGCCGCAGTTCTCGCAGGCGATGTCGGTCGGGAGGGCCTGGCGGCGCAGATTCTCCATCCCCTGCTCGGCCTGGTGGAGGGTGTTTTGGAAGGGGTCGAAAAAGTCGGAGACCACCTGGCGCCACCGGAACCGGCCTTCTTCGATCTCGTCCAGTTCCTTTTCCATCTGAGCGGTGAACTTGATGTTGAGCACGCTGGGGAAATATTCCTGAAGCAAGCCGTTGACCATCATCCCCAGGTCGGTGGGGACGAGTTTTCGTTCCTTCTTCTCTACATAACGTCTTTTCAGCAGGGTGCTGATGGTGGGGGCGTAGGTGGAAGGACGCCCCACCCCGTTGGCCTCCAGGGCCTTGACCAGCGTGCCCTCGCTGTAACGAGCCGGGGGCTGGGTGAATTTCTGTTCTTTCTTCATCTCGGCCAGGGCCAGCTCTTCTCCCGGCTTCAGGAAGGGGAGCGGGTCCCGGGACCCGGGCTCTTCTCCCTGCGCGTTTTCCCCGTCCGGCTCCCAGACCTTCAGATAGCCGGGAAAGACCACCCGCTCGCGGCGGGCGACGAATTCGCACCGGCCGGACTCGACGGCGACCGTGACCGTGGCCAGCCGGGCCGGGGCCATCTGGCCGGCGACCGTCCGGCGCCAGATCAAAGCGTAGAGCCGGGCTTGATCGGGCGGCAGCCATTGCCTGGCCTGCTCCGGGGTAATGGAAAAATCGGTGGGCCGGATGGCTTCATGCGCATCCTGGGCGCCCTGGCGCGCCCGGTAGACCTTGGGTTTGGCCGGCAGGTACTCGGGGCCGAAAGCCTCCGCAATATACTCGCGCGCGTGGCGAAGAGCGTCGGCGGAAATACGGTAGGAATCGGTGCGCATGTACGTGATCAAGCCCACTACGCCCGCCTGGCCGAGTTCCACACCCTCATAGAGCCCCTGGGCTACCTTCATCGTCCGCGAGACGGTCCAGCGGAAGCGCCGGGCCGCCTCCAGCTGCAGCGAACTGGTGATAAAGGGGAGCGGGGGCGCCTTGGCCCGTTCCTTCTCCTCCACCCGGGCCACTTTGTGGACCGCCCGGCGGACTTCATCCTCCAAACCCGAAGCGCTCTCTCCGTCTTCCAGCCGGGCCTTGCGTCCGTCGACCTTTTCCAGGCGCGCCCAGAACGATTCCCCGGTGTCGGGTTTGGAAAAACGGGCGTCAAGGAGCCAGTACTCCTCGGGGCGGAACTCCCGGATCTCTTCCTCCCGGCGGCAGACCAAAAGCAGCGCCACCGACTGGACCCGGCCGGCGGAAAGCCCGGAGGCCACTTTTTTCCAGAGCAGGGGGCTGATCTTATACCCCATCAAACGGTCCATCACCCGCCGGGCGGTCTGGGCGTCGACTTTGCGGAGGTTGATCTCCCCCGGATGTTCGAGGGCTTCCCGGACCGCGGACGGGGTGATCTCCTGGTAGGCGATCCGGAAGAAGGGAGTGTCGCCGGATTTCAACAGTTCCTGAAGGTGCCAGGCGATGGCTTCACCTTCACGGTCGGGGTCGGGCGCCAGGTAAACAGCTTCGGCGTCGCTCACGGCCGAACGCAGGTCCTTGACCAGCTTGTTCTTTCCCTTGGGGATGATGTACTCGGGGGCGAACCCGCCGTCGACATCGATCGCCAACCGGGATTTAGGCAGGTCGCGGACATGGCCCAGGGAAGCCATGACCCGGTATCCGGGGCCGAGATAACGGCTGAGGGCCTTGATCTTGCCCGGGGATTCGACGATTACCAGCTTGCGGGGCGCTTTTTCCGGGTTTCGCTTCGATCGTTGTTCGGCCATGGTTCCATCCGCTGAACGGTTCGCGGCGGGCGCTCTCTCAGGTGCGCCCGTAAAGCCGGCCCGGTAGCCTCCGTACCAGCCGCCGCAGTTCCAAGTTCAGCAAAATGGCGGAGATGTCCGGTGAAGTCAAGCCCGTTTTCTCCATCAGGGCCTCGACCCCGGCGTCTTCTTCCTGCAGAGCGCGCAGGACCGCGGCTTCCTCCGGAGAAAGCTCGACCGCCGGGGCGGCCGCGGCCGCCGGTTTCGCCTCCAGGTACTCGAACTCCCCCAGAATATCGTCGGCCGTGGCCACCAGCCTGGCGCCGTCGCGGAGAAGGCCGGTGGTCCCTTCAGCTCCGGAGGCATCGACCCGCCCCGGCACCGCCATGACCGAGCGGCCCTGTTCCATGGCCAGACGGGCCGTGATCAGGGCCCCGCTGCGGCTTCCGGCTTCCACCACCACCACCCCCAGGGAAAGCCCGCTGATAACCCGGTTGCGCCGGGGAAAGTTGCCGGATTCGGGCACGGCGCGGACCGGGAACTCCGAAATCACCGCTCCCGCCGAAGCGATCCGTTTCGCCAGGCCCCGGTGTTCGGGAGGATAGATGTTGCCCAGGCCCGAACCGAGAACGGCGATGGTGCGGCCGCCGCCGGCCAGAGCGCCGAGGTGGGCTTGGACGTCGACTCCGCGGGCCAGCCCGCTGACCACGGTCACACCCCGTTGGGCCAATTCCCGGGCCAGACGGCAGGCGGTCCGCTCCCCGTAGCTCGAGGCCCGGCGGCTGCCGACCAGAGCCACCGCCCACCGGTCGGACGGGCGAAACGCGCCACGGACGTAGAGCAGAACGGGGGGGTCGAAGATCTCGGCGAGCTGGGGCGGGTATTCCGGGTCGCGCCAGCTCACGACCGACAGCCCCCAACGCTCGATCAACTCGAATTCCTTTTTGTACTCGCTCTCCCGCCAGGCCGCCACCGCCGAGGCCAGCGAGGAGGCGATGCCGGGAACCGCCCGCAGGCGGGACGCGGGGGCCTCGAGTACGGCTTCGGCGGAACCAAAGCTTTCCACCAGGGCTCTGATCCTGACCGGGCCCAGCCCTTTGATCAGGTTGAGGACGATCAGGGCGCCACGTTCGTCCATCAACCTTCGCCTCCACGGCGCCCGAAGCGGAAGAGCCGGATCAGGATGACGGTTTCGACCAGCAGCCAGACGGTCAGAACCATAAGCACGATCCCCGTGATCAGCAACACCAGGCTCCCCTCCCGGAAAAAATCCCGCAGTTTGACCGTCATCGCCGACAGGGAGAACACCATCATGAGAACCATGGGGATCAGGAAGGGCAGCAGGTTCCGGCGGCGGACATAGAGAAAAACACAGACCGCCAGCAGCCCCAGGGCCGCCAGGAGCTGGTTGGCGGAACCGAAGAGTTCCCAAAGCGCCAGCCCGGCCGGCTGCCCGTGGACCTTGATCAGGGCGAAATAGCCGATGACGAGCACGGAGAGGATTCCCGCCGGAAACCTATAGGTAAGGGGCCGTAGTTTGAAGGTCCGAGCCAGGGCTTCCAGGTCATAGCGCATCAGGCGGGTACCGGAATCGAGCGTGGTCAGGGCAAAAGCGACCACAACCACGGACATGAAGCTGCGGGCGAACCGGGCCGGCACCCCCACCGCGGCGATCAGGGACCCGGCTCCGGAGATGAAGACGTCGAGCTTGGTCCCCAGGCGGTTCATCTGAGCGTAGTCGCCGTAACGGGCGAGCCAGGATTCCGTTCCGGGAAAGATGGGGGATTGGGCGGTACAGACGATGATCGCCACCACCGCCAGCAGGCTTTCCAGGAGCATGGGTCCGTAGCCGATCGCCCGGGCATGGACGGAACTGTCGAGTTGCCGGACCGTGGTCCCGCTCGATACCAGGCTGTGAAACCCGGAGATGGCGCCGCAGGCGATGACGATGAACAGGAAGGGGAAAAGCGGCGGGGTCCCCGGATTCGACGGCGCCAGGGCGGGCGCGGCCAATCCGGGGTTGACGACGATCAGGCCGGCCACCAGCAGCAGCATTCCCGCGTAAAGCTGGAAGGAATTGAGATAATCCCGGGGCTGCAGGAGTACCCAGACCGGGAGGACCGAAGCGAGAAAGGCGTAAGCGAGCAGGATCCAGATCCAGCAGTCGCGGGCGCGGTCGGCCGCGGCCAGGACCTGCTGCGCTCCGGCCGCGTTCCCCGCTTCCCGCAGCGCCTCGGCGGCGGCTCCGGGAAGCGGGGCGGCGGTGAGGGCGGAGACGGCGGCCCCGACCTCCGGATCCAGAAAATACCGGTACAGGGGCACCGGGTAATCGAGTCCGATCCTGATCGCCCCGAACATAAGGATGAGGCCGAGCACCGTGGCCGCGGTGACCGGAACCCGGAGCCGGTAGATCAGATATCCCGTCAGGACGGCTATCGGCATCAGACAGCCCACGGGGAGAACCGATTCCGGGTAGAAGGAGGTAAACAGCACCGCCACCAGATAGGCGAACACGCCCATGGCCAGGGCGAGGAGAAAGCAGATGATCAACATGAACAACGTCCCCGCCCGGTAGCCCACGGTATCTCGGACGATTTCCCCGATCGGGCGGCCTTCGCTGCGCAGGGAGATGACCAGCGCCCCGAAGTCGTGCACCGCCCCGAAGAATATGGTCCCGAACACCACCCAGAGCATGGCGGGAAGCCAACCCCAGATGACTCCGATGGCCGGCCCCAGAATCGGCCCTAATCCGGCGATGGAGACGAAATGGTGGCTGAAGAGAATGGCGGGCCGGGTGGGAACGAAATCGATCCCGTCCTGGAAGCGCCGGGACGGGACGGTTTCATCCGGGAGGAGTTTGAAGATGCGGACCTGGAGAAACCGGGCGTAGGTGAAGTAGGCCGCCAGAAATGCGGCCAGGGATACGGCTGCCAAAGCGATCGCGTTCATTGCTCGACCGGTACGATTATCCCAGATCGTCACCGGAGGGGGGAACCCTTTTCCGGAGGGCGCAGATTCTCTTTGAGCCCGTCTGCGATCCCATGTAGCCTATAGCCATGTTTCAGGAAACGGATTTCAAGAAAAGTTCCACCCTGGAGGAAACCGCCGGCGCTCTGCAAGCGTGCTCGCGGTGCGCCGTTTTCTCCCATGAAGAGCCCGACGGCGACGCCATCGGCTCCCAGGTGGCCGTCACCCTGGCCCTGCGCGGTCTGGGCAAAACCGCGATCGCGCTCCGATCGGACCCTATTTCCCCCACCCTGGCCTTTCTCAACCGGGGTTCGGTGATCGAAAAATACGACCCGCCCCGGCACGACCCCCTTCTGGCCCGGTGCGACGCCGTCGCTATGGTCGACTGCTGCGACTTCTACCGCCTGGGTCGGTTGGAAACGGCGGCCAAAACGGTGCCGGGCCCGGTCGTCAACATCGACCACCACCGCGACAACGGCTTCTTCGGGGCCGTCAATTACGTCCGCTTCAGTGCCGGGGGAGCCGCCCAGCTCGTTTTCGAAACCCTTAAAGCCATGGGGGTGGCCATCGCGGGCCAGATCGCCGAGGCGCTGTACGTGGGTCTTTCGACCGACACCGTCAACTTCCGCTACATCGACCCCGAGGGGCGCATGATCGGCATGCTGGGGGAACTGGTCGAGGCGGGGATCGACATCGAACTCCTCCAGGAACGCCTTTACTGCAGCAACCGGGACACCTACCTGGACGACCTGTACGCCATTCTCCGCTCGGTCAGTTACGAGCGGGACGGCAACCTGGCCTGGTTCACCCTCTACCGCAGCGAACATCTCTCCTTCTATCAGCGGGAACTGGCCTCGGAAGCCCTCAAGCAGCTGCTGAGCCTGGAGCGGGTGCGGGCCGCGGTCATGATGCACGAAGAAAATGCCGGGGTGGAGGTCTGGTTGCGCTCCAAACGCGACGCCGACGTCGGGAGCGCGGCCAAGGTCCTGGGAGGCGGGGGGCACCAGACCGCGGCCGGAGCCCTCCTCCGGGGTGCCCGGTTGGAGGAGGCGATCCCCCGGGTACTGGAGGAAGTGAGCGCGCGCATGGGGGCCAGACCATGAACCTGGCGATCTTCGACGTCGACGGTACCCTGACGAAGACCCTGGATGTGGACGCCGAGTGCTTCGTGGAGGCGTTCGCCCAGGAGTTCGGCATCACCGGGTTCAGCACCGACTGGGGGAGTTACCAGCACTACACCGATTCCGGGATCGCCGACCAGATCTACGCCGAAGCCACCGGCGCCGGCCTGGACGCGGAAGCGCACCAGCGCCTGATCAACCGCTTCATGCTCCTGCTCTCCAGCCGCGCCAACGACGAACCTGAGCTTTTCGGAGAGGTCGACGGCGCCGGCGAAACCCTCGAACGCCTGAAGGCGGAGGGTGCCTGGAAGATCGCGATCTGCACCGGATGCTGGCTGGAATCGGCCCGCTACAAGCTCCAAAAAGCCGGAATCGACCCGGGAGGAATTCCCCTGGCGACCGCCGACGATTCCATGGTGCGGTCCCGTATTTTCCGGATGGCCCTGAAACGCTCCCGGCAATGCTACCGCGTGCGCCACTTCGACCGGGTGGTCTACGTCGGCGACGGGGTCTGGGACGTGGCCATGACCCGGGAACTCGACCATCCTTTCATCGGGATCGGCCGGGGGGACCGGGCCGACCGGCTCCGGGGGTTGGGCGCCGGCGTCGTTTTCCCCGATCTGAGCGATTATCCGGCCTTCCGGCGCGCGCTCGAGGAAGCTACCGTCCCGGGGGGGGGAGAGGATCTGTGAAATCCGCCCAGGCCGGGGACGGGCGTCTGTTCGTAATCCGGCTCGAGCAGGGGGAGGTAATCCACGAAGCCATCGAGGCTTTCTGCCGGCGCGAAGGCATCGGCGCCGCCGTCCTTTCCGTCGTGGGCGGCGCCGAAGACGGCAGCCGCCTGGTAGTCGGCCCCGCGGACGGGAACGAAAGGCCGGTGCGGCCGATGACGGCCGTGCTCCGGGGCGTACACGAAGTCACCGGCACCGGGACCGTCTTCCCCGACGAAGCCGGGAACCCCCTTCTCCATCTCCACCTGGCCTGCGGCCGGGGGGAATCGACGGTAACCGGCTGCGCCCGGGAGGGGGTGACGGTCTGGCAGGTGCTGGAAGTCGTCCTCCGGGAAATCACCGGGACGGATTCGGCCCGGCTTGTCGACGCCGACACCGGCTTCGCCCTGCTCGTGCCCCGCGGAGGCGTGGGAAAACTCACCAGGTAGGCATAGAGGAGGGGAAGAGGGTTCAGGGTTCAGGGTTCAGGGTTCGGGGTTCAGGGTTCAGGAAGGGAGAGAGTCCACAGACCTGACAGCGGCAAGCAGGTTTCACGGATAAGAGAAAGAGGGTTCAGGATTTGTTTTACTCTATGCTCCATGCTCTATGCCCTATGCTCTATACGCCATGCTCTTTGACGCCCGACATGCTTACATGGCGAGCTTAAGGGGTAAAAGGAAGTGACGACAAAGAACGGGAAAAACGCCGGGGTCGCCTTACGGGAACGGTTGCGGCCGTTTCCCCGTCTCGGCTATTCGCTGCTCCCCACCCCGGTCATGCCTCTGGCGGGTCTCTCCCGCCGGTTCGGCGTCGAGGTCTGGTGCAAGCGCGACGACCTGACCGGTTTTGCCTTCGGGGGGAACAAGACCAGAAAGCTCGATTTCCTTATTGCCCAGGCGCTGGAACTGGGCTGCGACACCCTGGTCGCGATCGGGGCCAACCAGTCCAACTTCTGCCGGATGGCCGCGGCTTACGGGACCGCGGTCGGCCTCGACGTCCGCCTGGTGCTGGGCGGGAAGGATGAAACCGACCCTACCGGCAACCTGCGGCTGGACCGGATCCTGGGAGCTTCGTGTCTGCATATCGATTCCACCTCCTGGGAGGACTGGGGAACCGAGGCCCAAACGCTGGAGGAACGGTTGGAGCGCGAGGGGAGAAAGGTCTTCCGCCTGCCGGTGGGAGGCTCCACCCCCACCGGCGCCCTGGGCTACGTCGATGCCTGGGCGGAAATCCTCGACGACGGGAAACGCGTGGGGATCGACTTCGGCACGGTCGTCCATTCCTCCTCCTCGGCGGGAACCCAGGCCGGGCTCATGGCCGGCACAACCCTGACCGGATGGGAAGGAACCATACTGGGAATCAGCGCCGCCCATCCCGGCGAGGTGCTGGCCGAAGAGGCCCTGGCCCTGAGCCGAAGCACGCTCGAACTCCTGGGCGAACCACATGCCATCCCGGGCCCGGCCGAAGTCGACGACGGCTGGGTGGGTCCGGGCTACGGGATCCGCACCCGGGAATGCGAGGAGGCCGTCCGGCGCTTCGCCCGCGAGTACGGCATCTTTCTCGACTACGTCTACAGCGGAAAGGCGGCCGCCGCCCTCCTGTCCTTCCTGGAGGAAGGCCGCTTCGACCGCGGCGAGGCGGTCCTCTTCATCCATACCGGCGGCAACGTCGAACTGCTGGCCTGACGGGGGCAGCCTGCCCCCGGCTTCCTCCAGGGTTCAGGGTTCAGGATGGACTCCACCTTGGCCCCTTGAGATTTCTGCACCTGTGCAAAGCATAGAGCAGGGAGCAATCATGAATCCTCTTTCTCTACTATCTGTGAAACCTGCCTGCCGCCGGCAGGTCTGTGGACTGCTCCAGAGATTGCTTCGTTGTCCCGCCAGACGTGGGACTCCTCGCAATGACATACAATTCTCCGGACCCAAACCCTCTTCTTTCCCCCCTTCATGCCCTTCATGTTCTTCATGGTCGAGAAAAGCGAAGAGCATGGAAGTGCATAGAGCAAAACAAATCCTGAATCCTCTTTCTCTACTATCTGTGAAACCTGCCTGCCGCCGGCAGGTCTGTGAATTCTCTCCCTTCCTGAACCCCGAACCCTAGAAAGGTTCGGCGGGGGGCTATGCTCCATGCCTTATGCTTCCCTCCATGCCTACATGGAGAGCCCTCCCCTCCCTGCCGAAAAAAGCAAGGGCGGTCAAGCTTTGCCCGGGGCGTTGGTTTATCGTACCCTCGACGGTCGGGGAACGGCGCCTCCCCGGGCCGTCCGAAGGAGGGAACGATGAAGGAAGAAACGGAACGGGTATACCGGCAGCGCCTGGGGCGGGTGCTGGGATACATCCAGGAGCACCTGGACGAGTCTCTCACCCTGGAGGAACTGGCCGGCGTCGCCTGTTTTTCGCCGTTTCACTTCCACCGGATTTTCCGCGGACTGGTGGGGGAAGGCCTGATGGAACACGTCAGGAGGATACGGCTGGAACGGGCGTTTTCCGAACTCAAGGCCGGCGACCGGCGGATCCTGGACATCGCGCTCGACGCCGGCTACGAGACCCACGAATCCTTCACCCGGGCTTTCCGTTCTTTCTTCGGGGCCCCGCCCTCGCGGGCGCGGCGCGACCGATTCCTCTCCCTGAAACCGGTCGCCAACCGGGTGCACTACCGGCCCGACGGCGACGTCACCATGTTCAAACCCCGACTGGGGAGGAGAAAGCTCATGATCGAAGTCGAAATCAAAACCTTCGAACCGCTCCGGGTGGCCTGCGTCCGCCACACCGGACCGTACCAGAACTGTCACGGGGCCTGGGAGAAGCTCTGCTCCTGGGCCGGCAGAAACCGCATCTTCGGGCCCACAACCCAGTGTATCGGCGTCAGCTACGACGACCCCGAAGTAACGCCCCCGGAGAAAATCCGCTACGACGCCTGCATCACCGTGGGTCCGGACGTCGTTCCCGACGTTCCCGGGATCGAGATCAAGACCATTCCGGGGGGAGAGTACGCCGTCACCCTGCACCGGGGATCCTTCGATAAGCTGGGGGAGACCTACCAGGCTCTCTGCGGCCGCTGGGCCCCCGCCAGCGGGCGGGTAGTCTCCTCGGAAGCGGGGTACGAGGTCTATCTCACCGACCCCGACCGGACCCCGCCCGAAGATCTGCGCACCGAGATCCGGCTCAAACTCGAGGATTAAACGGTAACGGCACGGGGGGGCGCTCCGGGTTTCCGGGGCGCCTCCCCCGGCCGGGAGACCATGCTCATGGAAACGTTTCCGGCCGGGGCCGGCCGCCCGGACGCGCCGCTCAGTCTTTCCCGAATAAACCGCGCAGGATCGGCTTGACCCCTTCCAGGCGCTGCCGCTCCCGGGGAGGGAGCTTGGAGCCGGCGCGGTTGAGGAAAAAATCGAGCCGGTCCATGGCCTGGGCCAGGTCCTGGGAGGCGTCCTTGAGGCCGCGAGCTATTTTTTCGGCCGGCTGCTCGAAGAAACCTTCGGGCGGGTGCCACTTGGTCTCCACGTCCTTGGACCAGTAATTCTTCTCTCCGCTCATGGTTCACCTCCCGGTTCCCGTTTGCCGTTTTCCTCCCGGCGTTTTCCCACCATCATGTTATATACCAAACCCGGGAACGCTCCAAGCCCGGCTTCGACGGACGGGTTCCCGGTTCGGGGCCGGCGGGAGCGACTTGTCTTTTTGCCTTACGGAGTCCGAGGGACTATACTCGGGGCACCTACAAGGAGGAAACCATGTGCCCGCTGCGAGACGATAGACCGATATTGATTGGGATGGTCCACGTCCGGGCGCTGCCCGGCACCCCCCGCAACCGTTCGACACTGGAAGAGATCGTCGCCACCGCGGTCGATGAAGCCCGCATGCTGCGGGAAGGCGGATTCGACGCCCTCCTGGTCGAGAACATGCACGACCTCCCCTATCTCAAGCGGGCGGTCGGGCCCGAAGTCACCTCCGCCATGACGGCGGTGACCCGGGAAGTGGTCAAGGCCGTGGATTGCCCGGTCGGCGTTCAGGTTCTCGCCGGAGCCAACCGCGAAGCGCTGGCCGTCGCCCTGGCCGGAGGCGCCGCCTTTATCCGGGCCGAAGGGCTTATTTTCGCCCACGTGGCCGACGAAGGGATCATGGAAGCGGACGCCGGCGAACTCCTGCGCTTTCGCCGCAACGTCGGCGCCGAGGGGATAAAGATTTTCGCCGACATCAAGAAAAAACACTCGAGCCACGCCATCACCGCCGACATCGACCTGGCCCAGACCGCCCATGCCGCCGAGTTTTTCGGGCTCGACGGACTGGTCGTCACCGGAACCGCCACCGGCGAACCCACCCGGCTCCGGGACCTGGAGGACGCCGGGCGCGGAACCACGCTCCCCGTCCTGGTCGGCTCCGGGACCACCCCCGAGACCCTGGCGGAGTGTTGGCGCGCGACCGACGGTTTCATCGTCGGCTCCTGGATCAAGGAAGACGGCCTCTGGGACCATCCCCTCTCCCTCCCGCGGATCCGGGAACTGATGGCCGCAGCCGGACGGATGGGAAAAACCTGACGGCCGCGGCCGGCCCCCCGGGCCGGCCCGGAAAGCGTCATGACGGCTTCCCCGAACAGGCCCGCCTCCCCAAGAAAAGCGTTCCTGCTCGACCCGTCGGCCTGGACGCTGATCGGAGCCAACCTCTGGATCATCTACCTCTACCTGGTCGAGGACTGGTCGGCGGAGACCATCCTGGCCGTCTATTGGCTCCAGAGCGTCATCATCGGATTGTTCACGTTCGTAACCATGCTCACCGTGCCCGATTTCGACCCCTCGGGGATTACTTCCAACGGGCGTCCCGTCCCCCCCACCCGGAGAGCGCAACGGGGGATGTCGTTTTTCTTCCTCTTCCACTACGGTTTTTTCCACCTGGTCTACGCCCTCTTCATCGTCGGCCTGGCCGCCCGCGAGCACAGCCGCCTGGCTCCCCCCGGCGTTCTTCTGGGGGCAGCGGCGATATTTTTCGCCAACCACCTTTTCTCTTTTCTTTACCACCGGTTTCTGGTCCGGGAGCCCTCCCCGCCGTTCGGGAAACTGATGTTCATGCCTTACCTGAGGATCATCCCCATGCACTTCTGCATCCTGGCCGGGGCCCTGACCGACAACTTCACCCTGATCGCCCTTTTCACCGTGCTTAAAACCGGAGCCGACCTCGGCGGCCACGTCATCGAACACGGCGTCCGCCGCAGCCGCGGCGGCGGGGGGGACTACTGACGGAGGAAGGCCGGGAAACGCCGGGCGGGGCCGCTCCGGCGGACCCGGCGCGCATGACGGCGGGCGCTCCGGCGGAGGGCGGAATAAACGCTCCAGGGGATCCGGGGGCTCCCCAGGCGGGGAACCGGCCCGGGCGGCCCGTGAAAATCGCTGCCGCCCGCCTCCAGCAGCCGAAATTCCCGGGCCAGTTCCCGGGCCCGCAGGTGCTCGGCCCGGCTGAAGGAATGGTAGTAGGTCTCCATCCCGTCAAGGCCGAGGGCGGTTATCTCCCGGATAAGGGCGGATTCCCGCTCCCGGTCCCCGCCGCAGCAGGTGGTGTAGTGAGCGAGTACGGCCACACCGCCGGCCCGGTGGATGAGTTCGATCGCCTCGGCGGCCGGGACCTTTCTCCGGGGCACGTAGGCGGAGGCGCCGCGGCCCAGAAAGCGGCGGAAAGCTTCCTCCATCCCCCGGACCACCCCCTTGGCTTTGAGCACCCGGGCGACGTGGGCCCGGCCGACGACCCCGCCGGCCGCTTCCGCCTCCACTTCCTCCCGGCTGATGTCGATCCCCAGTTCCCGGAGCCGGGCGACGATCTTGGGCAGCCTCTCCAGCCGGGATTCCAGAAGCGTCCCCAGCCATTCCCGCAAGCGGACGTTGCCGTGGTCGATAAAGAGCCCGACCATATGAATCGATCCCACGGGGTGGTCGACGCTGATCTCGACTCCGGGGACCACCTTCACTTTCTCTTTGCTCCCCGCCGCCAGGGCCTCGTCGAGACCGGCGACGGTGTCGTGGTCGGTGACGGCCAGCGCGCCCAGGCGCAGGCGCCGGGCCAGAGCCACGACCTCGGCGGGGGATAAGAGCCCGTCGCTGGCGCGCGTGTGTACGTGAAGGTCTATCCCCCGGCTGCGGATCAAGCGTCTTCCCCCCCCAGGGCCGCGCGGTAAACCGTGTAGGGGTCCACCCCGGCGGCGCGGGCCACGCGCCGGCAATCCTCGTACTCGGGAATGACCCGGACTTTCCCGGACGGAGTCCGGGCCGCCTTGGCCGAGACCTCTCCGAATCGGGTGGAGACTTTCACCGCCTCGCGCTCCAGAAAGCGCCGGGAAACGGAAATATACCGCACCCCCAGCGACGTGGTGGCTTCCAGGATTTCTTCCCCTACCGCCGGCGCCGCCGAGGCCGGGCAGAGGGCTTCGAGCTTATGGCCCGGCCGCCCTTTCTTCATCACCACCGGCGCCACCCAGGCATCGAGCGCGCCCGCGGCCGAAAGCAGTTCCAGCAGACCCGCCCCCAGAAACTCGGGGGGAAGATCGTCGAGGTTGGCCTGGACCAGGACCAGGTCTTCGGCGGCGGCGGCGCTCTCTTCGGCCAGGGTCAGGCGCACGGCGTTGGGATGGGGCGTCTCCATCGTTCCCGCTCCCCAGGAATCCCGGAGGGGGACGAGCACCGGGATCCGGAAGCGGGGGGAAAGCGCTCTGAGAATGGCAGCGCCGGTCGGGGTGGTGAACTCGCCCGGGACTTCGCCGGGCCAGGATGGGATCCCCTCCAGAAGGCGGGCGGTGGCCGGCGCGGGGACGGGGAGGCGACCGTGCGCGGCGTCCACGAACCCGTAACCGGTCCGAACGGGGCCGGAATAAACGGCCTCCACCCGCAGCCGGGTGAAGATGAGGGCGGCGGCCGTGATATCGAGAATGGCGTCGACGCCCCCGACCTCGTGAAAATGGATGGATTCGATCTCGACTCCATGGACGGCGGCCTCGGCCTCCCCCAGGTTCCGGAAGATGGCGGAGGCCAACTCTTTCGCCTCCTCGGGGAGGGAGGAACCTTCGATCAGTGCCGCGATCTCGGAGAGACCCCGGTGGTGGTGATGGTGGCGGGGGGGGGAAAGTCCGGGGTCCCCGCCCTCGCTCCCGGCTTCGCGGACCGTGAACGTCCGGCAGGTTATCCCCGCCCGCCGGACGGAACCGAACTCCGCCGAGACCCCGGGAAGCCCCAGGGCGGCGGGGAGGCTGCGCACTTCCTCTTCGGCGCCGGCCAGCGGGGCCCCGGCGGCGACGAACATGTCCCCGCTGATTCCGGAAAACGGCTCGATCTTGAGCACTTTCATGGCTTCGACCGCCTCCCCAGCATCCGGGCGGCGGCCAAAGCCGCCCCGCACCCGTTGTCGATATTGACCACCAGGAGGCCGTTGGCGCAGCTGCACAGCATGGCGTTGAGGGCGGTTTTCCCTCCCGCCGCGACCCCGTACCCCACGCTGGTGGGCACCCCGATCACCGGCTGGGGCAGCAGGCCGGCCACGACCGAAGGGAGGGCACCCTCGAAGCCGGCGGCACAGACGATCAGGTCGCATTCCCTGAGCTCCTCCAGGCGGGACAGAAGCCGGTGGATGCCCGCCACCCCCACATCGGCGAAGACGCGGGATGCTATCCCCAGGAAATCGAGGACGGCGCCGGCCTCGGCCACCACCGGAAGATCGGAAGCGCCGGCGCAGACCAGCCCGACCAGGCCGGAGCGGCGCGGCGGCGCGCCCGCGGAGACGGTCAGGGTGCGGGAGACCGGGTCGTAGGTTCCGCCTTCTAACTCGGCCGCCGCCGCGCCGGACAAGCGGGTGACCAGCAGGGGCCGGGAGCGGGCCCGGCAGAGGCCGACGATCCGGCGGATCTGCTCCGGGGTCTTGAATTCCCCGTAGACGATCTCCGGAAAACCCAGCCGTTCTTCCCGGTCGAAATCGAGGTCGAGGTCGTTCATGGCAGCACCCGGTTCAGTTTACCGGAAACGAAGCCTTCGGGGTCAATCTCTATGTTCCCGAAACCCAGGTCCAGCAGCCGCAGCTCCAGTTCCGGACGCCGGGCACCCAGCTCCCTCACCCGGGCGCGGGGAACTTCCACCCGGGCGAATCCGGAGTAATGCCGGACCCGGCAGGGAACGAACCCCATTCCCTCCAGGGCGGCTTCGGCCGCCGCCACCCGGGCCAATTTTTCCCCGGTGACCGGTTCGCCGTAGGGGATCCGGGAAGCCAGGCAGGGCTGAGCGGGCAGATCCCAGCAGCGCAATCCGTAACCGCGCGCCAGCTCCCTGACCAGGGATTTTCCCACTCCGCATTCGGCCAGGGGACGGCGGCACCCCGCTTCGCTCTCGGCCCGGGCACCGGGGCGGTAGTCGGCGGCGTCGTCGAGGTTGGAACCGCCGAGGAGCGCCCATCCCCGCGGCCCACGCTCTCTGACCCCCTCCAGAATCAGCCGCTTGCAGTAATAGCAGCGGAGCGGGGAGTTGAGCCTGAACTCGTCGAGATCGAGCTCGGCGGCGGCGAATTCACGGAATGGGATCCCGTGTTGCGCGCAGAACTCCCGCGCCCGCGCGGCTTCCTCGGGCCGGCGCAGCGGGGAAACGGCCGTAACCGCCAGACAGCGGGCGGCGCCGAGGCGGCGGAGGGCCAGGTAAGCCGTCAGGGAGCTGTCCACTCCTCCGGAAAAGGCCACCACCGCCCCCGGGACCTTGTCGAACCACGCCCGCAGGCGGCGGGCGGCGGTACGGCGGTCGCGTGCAGGGGAGACGGTCACGTAGCCGAGTCCCTGAACCCCGGGGGCACGGGTTCGGACCCGAGCCATACCACCTGTCGGAAATGGTCGGGGTCGGTGTTCCCCTCGGTGTTGAGCAACAGGATCTGGGAGTCCTTGTCCAGGCGCAGGGCCTCCTTCAGCTCTCGGAGCCCGGGCTGGCAGGCGATCGAGATCAGGGCACCCAGGGTGACGGCGCCCGATTCCCCGGAGACGATGAAGGGATCGTCGGCCAGGGGAACGGCGTAGACCCTCATTCCCAAGGCCGCCACGTAGTCGGGACAGGCGATGAAGGCGGCGGCGCAGGGCCCCAGTATCTCCCAGGCGATGGGGCTGGGATCGCCGCAGGCCAAACCGGCCATGATCGTATCCAGGGCGCCGGGAAAGGAGTGAGGCTTGCCGTCGCCGGCCTGGGCGGAGGCGAAGAGACAGGCGGCCCGATCCGGCTCCACCACGACGATCGCCGGACCGTCCGCTCCGAAGATACCGCGGTAGTAGGCGGTGACCGAAGCCGCCAGGGCCCCTACCCCGGCCTGGACGAACACGTGGGTGGGTTTGACCAGGCCCTGGGCCGCCAGTTCCTCCTGGGCCTCGGCAAACATGGTGGTGTAACCCTGCATGACCCAGGCGGGAATATCCCGGTAGCCGGGCCAGGAGGTGTCGGAGATCACCTGCCAGCCCCGGACGGCGGCATCCGCGCTCACCTGCCGGACCGCGTCGTCGTAGGTCCCGTCCACGACCCTGACTTCGGCGCCGTTGGCTTCGATGGCCGCGATCCGGGCTTTCGACGTCCCTTTATGGACATAGACGATCGAGGGGAACCCCAGTTTGGTCGCGGCCCAGGCGATCCCCCGGCCGTGGTTGCCGTCGGTGGCGGCGGCGAAGGTCAGATCGCCGAGGCGCCGGCGGTTTTCGGGAGAGGTCAGTTCCGCGAAGGTCACCTCGCTCCCGCTCATCCCCAGGCGGTCCAGGAGAAAACGGTAGACGGCGAATGAGCCGCCCAGGACCTTGAACGAGTTCAGGGTCAACCTCTGGGACTCGTCCTTGACCCAGATCCCCCCCAGGCCGAAACGGGCCGCCAGGTTGTCCAGCCCCTTCAGGGGGCTGACCCGGTAACCCGGTATCTGGCGATGGAATTTCCGCGCCAGACGGACCGACTCCATCGGAACGTACGCTTCGATCGCGGGGTTGTCCGCGCAGACGGCCCCTTCCCTGTTCAGAAACCATTTGATGCCGAAATCGGCGTTCATCTTTCCGACAACCTCCCGGTTGAAAGACGTATCCCGCCAAACGGGTATTGTTTATTCTATCATAGGCCGTGCCTGACGGGGGAGAGGGGAGCCATGGCGGAAAAATCGAAAAGAAACGTTCCCGCGGTCCTGCGGCTGTTGGGGTCGCTCCTGGTCATTCTCGGGGCCATCCTGCTCCTCCCCCTTCTGGCGGGATGGGCCTGGGGGGACGGCGACGCCGTCGCTGTCGCCTTTCTCCTCCCCGCGGCCGGCGCCGCCGGCGCCGGCTTGTTCCTGCGCGCCCTGACCCCGGAACGGGACATCCCGCCGCGGGTGGCCGCCCTGGCCTGCACCGGGGCCTGGATCGCGTTTTCTGCGGTGGGGGCGGTCCCCTTCATGATCGCGGTCAAGGCTTCCTTCATCGACTCCTTCTTCGAAACCATGAGCGGCTTCACCACCACCGGGATCACCATGTTCACCGGCCTCGACGGCTGGCCCCGGAGCCTCCTCCTCTGGCGGGCGCTGACCCAGTGGATCGGTGGCCTGGGCATCCTCACCTTCTTCCTTGTCATCAGCCGCCACCGGAGCGGCGACCACCGCCTCTTCGGGGCCGAAAGCCACAAGGTGGAGATGGGCCGGCCGGTGCCGGGGCTGAGCCACACCCTCAAGATTCTCTGGGGGATCTACGTCAGCCTGACGCTGGCGGTGGGAGGAGCCCTGGTCCTGGCGGGGATGCCCGTCTTCGACTCCGTCTGCCATTCCCTCACCACCCTCTCCACCGGGGGGTTCTCGCCTCACGACGCCAGTATCGGGTTCTATCGCCAGGCCGGGTACGCTCACTTCCGCGCCATCGAGACCATCGTCATCGTCGGGATGCTGCTGGGCGGAATCAATTTCTTCATCCACTACCGCCTCTCCAAGGGAGAATGGCGGGCGCTGGGCGACAACACCGAGATGCGCTGGTTCTGGGGGATCGCGGGCGGTGCCGCCGCCCTGATCCTGGCCGAGCGTCTGGGACGGACGGGCGCCCTCCCCGGCGCCGACACGGTCAGGGACGTCGTCTTCCAGGCGGTTTCGATCATGACCACCACCGGCTTCGCCACCCGCAACATCGCCGGGCCCTGGTTCGGTCCCGCCGCCCGGCTGATCTTTTTGGGGCTGATGGTGGTGGGAGGGTGCGTGGGCTCCACCGGGGGGGGATTCAAGGTAATGCGCACCGCCATGCTCTCCAAGGAGGTCTGGCGCGAGATCTTCAACTTCCGCCACGGGAGGCATCTGGTCACCTGCGTGACCGTGGACGGAAAGGCGGTCCCGGTGGGCGAGATCCGGCGCGCGGGGGGCCTCTTCTTCGCGTGGTTGGGCCTGGTCGCCCTGGGGGGGATCGTCACCGCCGGTTTGACCGGAATGGCCGGGCTCCGTTCCGCTTCGGGGATGTTCAGCGCCCTGGGCAACGTCGGGCCCTGCTATATCTCCCAGGCCGAACTCGGCGCCCTCCCGGCGGCGGTCAAGGCGGTCTATATCGTGGGAATGCTGGCGGGGAGGCTGGAGATCATACCCGTGCTCCTCTTCTTCATCCCCCGTTCCTGGCGTTCGTAGCCGCAGGCGGCCGCAGCGGGCGGGGCTTGCCCGGGGAACCCGCCGCCGCTATACTGTAACCGTCAACGCCAACCGGGAAGGAATGACGTGTACATCATCGTCGCCGGAGCCGGAATCCTGGGCCGGGGAACCGCCCGCCAGCTGATCGCGGATCGGCACGACGTCGTGGTCGTGGACCGCGACCGCGCCGTCTGCGAAACCGTCCACGCCGAAATCGGGGCCATGGCCGTGCACGGCAGCGCCACCGACATCCGGATCCTCGCCGAAGCCGGCGCCGGGAAAGCCGCGGTCATCGTCTGCACCCTTCACAACGACGCCGACAACATCGCCTGCGCCCTGCTGGCCCGGAGCCTGGGCATCCCGCGGGTGGTGGCCCGTCTCCGGGACCCGGGCTACGAAGAGGCCTACCGCGCCGCCGGGATCGCCTCCATCGTGCGGATGGCCGATCTGATGCTGAACATGATCGTGACCGAGGTCGAACAGCCCAAGGTGCGCAAGGTCTGGATCATGGGACGGAACAAGGCCGGGATCTACGCGGTCAAGATCCCCCCTCAGGCCCGGAGCGCCGGGCGTACCATCCGCGAAATCGCGGGCGACCACCGCTTCCCCCGCGACTGCATCGTGGTCTGCGCCTACCACCCCGACGCGGACGAGTACCAGGTTTCACGGGGGGATTACGTCATCCGGGGCGGAGACATGATTTTCTTCGCCGCCGGCGAGCAGGACCTGCGGGCGGTGACGGATATCTTGACCCGAACATGACCGCGGACCCGGCAGCCCGGATCGTGCACGGCCGGGGGCTCTCCTGGCTTGAATTTCGCGGCGGCCCGGAACGCCGCGCCGGATTTTCCCTCAAACCCTACGACGCCGCCGCCAAGACGCCGGAGGAACTCGCCCGGGATTTTTCCCGGGCGGGACGAACAACCGCGGCGGTGGCGCTCTCCCGGCACGTCCACGGGGACCGGGTGATCCGGGTCGAGGCGGCGGGCGCCGTCGACGCCTGCGACGGGCTCGTCACCGCCCGGCCGGGGCTGACGCTGGCGGCCCGGGCCGCCGATTGCCTCCTGATCTTCCTTTGGGACCGGGAAGGCCCGGCGCGGGGCCTCATCCACGCCGGGCGCCGGGGAACCTCCCTGGGGATCGCCGAAGCCGCCGTCGCCGCGCTGGAAGCGGACCTGGGAGTTCCCCCGGAGCGGTTGACCGCCGTCTTTTCCCCCTGCATCCTCACCTGCTGCTATGCGGTCGACCTCGTCGCCGAGAACCGCCGGCAACTGGACCGGGCCGGAGTCGAGAAAGTCGTTTCCCGGCCCCTTTGTACCTGCTGCGGCCGAGATTGGTTCCATTCCTACCGGCGCGGGGACCGGCAGAAACGGATGGTGGGGTGGATCTGAGGCCGGCGCGCCGCCACGGTCTCAAACTTTGACACTTCCCCTCGGATATGTCATATTTTGCAGAGTACGGGCAAGGGGGAAGGCCTTCCCGCTGCCGCAAACGAACACCCGGGAGGTGAGCATGAGAAATCTGATCGTAACCGCCGCGCTGACTGCCGGCCTGCTGGCCGGTGCCGGCGCTCTGTACGGGGCCGACTTCGACGGGGATTCCCGCGACGACATCGCCATCTTCCGCCCCTCCAACGGGCTCTGGAGCGTCCGGGGCGTAACCCGGGTTTATTTCGGCGGCAGCAGCGACACCCCCTCCCCGGGAGATTACAACGGCGACGGCATCGCCGATTTCGCCGTCAACCGCCCCTCCAACGGGCTCTGGGCCGTCCAGGGCCAGACCCGGGTCTACTTCGGCAACTCGGGCACCGATACCCCGCTGATCGGCGGCGGGGGCGGTGAGCGCACCTACGACTACGTGGTCAAGCCCGACGACGGGGACGATCTGGTGGACGCCCTGGAAAGCAACACCTACAAGAGCGTCTTCATCCCCAACGGGACCTACAATGTGAGCGAAGTCATCGATCTCGACAACGTCGAACACGTGGTCGGGGAAGGGAACGGTGCCGTCATCTCCTTTACCGCCGACAACTACTATATCCACGTCACCAGCGACCACTGCATCCTGGAGAATTTCCGCGTCAACGCCGGAGGCTCTTCCGGCAGCAACTATGGGAGCGTCCATATCGACCAGGACTACATCAGCCTCCGCCACGTCACTTCCTATCAGAGTTACGACCGCGGCTTCAGCTGCACCACCACCGCCGAATTCGTGAGCTTCGTCGACTGCCTGGCCCGCAATGCCGCCTCCACCGGCTTCAGCGGCAACGTCAACGACTACATGGCCCGCTACACCAACTGCGTGGCCAAGAACTGCGATTTCGGCTTTGCCGCCTGCCGCAACGTCTCCAGCTGCACCGTGGACGGCGACGGGAACACCGAAACCGGCTTCAGCCTGTGCCACAACGTAACCGGCTGCACGGCCCTCGACTGCTCCACGGCCGGCTTCGCCCTTTCCCTGCGCCTCAGCTGCTGCAGCGCCTTCATGGGCGGCGGCGACTACGGGTTCTCGGTCTGCTCCAACCTCTCCAGCTGCCACGTGGAGGGATCCGCCAGCGACGAGTATTACAGCTGCGCCCTGGTCGACGGCGACTCCTGCGACTGAAACGGACGAAGGGTGCGACCAAGGGGGCGCGGTTCCGACCGCGCCCCCTTTTTTATCCGGTGCGTCCCGGCGCGGGGACGTCTTCCCTCCCGAAGGCTCATCGGGTATACTCTTAATCGGGTCAGTTGAAACAGCGAGGCGGAAACGATGGTCTACCTTCTCGCCGCCGCGGCCGCCGCCGGGCTGGCCGGAACGGCGTTGATCTACAACCGGCTGGTGGCGTCCCGCAACCGGGTCCGGGAAGGCTGGAGCGGAATCGACGTCCAGCTCAAACGCCGGCACGACCTGGTCCCGGCCCTGGTGGCCGCGGTCGCAGGATACCGCGACCACGAGCGCACCGTCCTGGAAGAAGTCGCCCGGGCCCGTTCGAACTGCCTGGCGGCGCAAGACCTCCCGGAACGGGCCCGGGCCGAAAACGACCTCGCCCGCAGCCTGAAATCCCTCTTCGCGGTCTCGGAGGCCTATCCGGAACTGGCCGCCGGGGCCCAGTTCCTGTCCCTGCAGCAGCGGCTCTCGGAAATCGAGGACGCCATTCAGATGGCCCGCCGCTACTACAACGGCGCCGTCCGGGACTACAACATCCTCATCGAGAGTTTCCCCTCGTCGCTGGTCGCCCGCCTGGGGGGATTCGCGCCTCGATCTTATTTCCAGTTGGACGACCCCGGGGAACGGGACCGGCCCGGGGTCGGGGAGGAACTGCGGTGAAACGGGCGGCGGCAGCGGCGGTCCTGCTCCTGGGCGCGCTCCGGGCTGGTGCCGCCGAGCGCATTCTCGACTTCGACTCGGAGATCGTGGTCAACGCCGACGCCTCCCTGGACGTCACCGAGATGCTCCGGGTCCGGGCCGAAGGGGCCGCGATCAAACGGGGGATCTACCGGGATTTCCCGGTGCGCTACACCCTGCCCTCCGGGCTGCGCCGGACGGTCGGTTTCGAGGTGGTCTCGGTCGAGCGCGACGGACATCCGGAGCCCTACCGGACCCAATCCTCCGGGGATTACGTCCGCGTCCTCATCGGCGACCCCGACCGTTTCGTGCCCTCCGGGGAACACTCCTACCGCCTCCGCTACCGCACCGACCGGCAGCTCGGATTTTTTCCCGACCACACCGAACTTTATTGGAACGTGACCGGGAACGACTGGGCCTTCCCCATCGACCGCGTCGAAGCCCGGATCCATCTTCCCCCGCAAGCCGGCGTTTTTACCGCGCTGGACGCTTTCATCGGCAAACGGGGGGAAACCGGAAAAGCGTTTACCGCCACGACCGACCTCGAAGGCGCCGCGGTATTCCGCGCCACCCGGCGCCTCGACCCCGGGGAAGGGCTGACCGTGGCCGCGGCCTGGCCGGCCGGGGTCCCGGCGGCGCCCCCGGAACGGCCGGGAAGGGTGATCCTCGACAATCCCTTCCTCTCCCTGGGAGGGCTGCTCGCCGCCGCCCTGCTCCTTTACTATATCGTCGTCTGGGCCGCGGTCGGGCGCGACCCTTCCCGGGGGACCGTCATCCCCCTCTTCGAACCGCCCGACGGCATTTCGGCCGCGGCCTGCCGGTACCTCCTTAAAATGGGGTACGACCACAAGGTTTTCGGCGCCGCCGTTCTGGGGTGCGCCGCCAAGGGGCATTGTTCCATAACCGAGGCGAAGGGCGTCTTCACCCTGGAGAAATCCCCGGCCGAACGGCCGAAAACGCGCCTGGACGGAGGCGAACGGGCGGTGTTCTCCGCGCTCCTGGGTGCCCGGGAATCGATCAAGCTCGAAACCGACAACCACGCCGCCGTCGCCCGGGCCCGGAAAAAATTGAAGGAAGTCCTGCGTCATTCCTACGGCAAGTATTTCCGGACCAACTCCCTGTATTTCTACGGCGGGGTGCTCGTCTCCGTGCTTGCCCTCTGCTGCTTCATCCTCTCCTCCCCCCAGATCCTGGTGGGGATAGTGCCGATGGGCCTGGGGGGAATCTTCGCGGCGGTCTTCGGGGGGATGCTCCGGGCCGAATGGCGGAAAAAACGGGCGGGAGGGAAAGGTTCGGGTTTCGGAATCGCCCTGGGCGTCGTCTTCTTCTTGTTCGCCATGATTTTCGTGGTCTTCGGCACAGCCGTGATGGCGCGGAGCCTGAACTACCCGGTGTTGGGGGCGGTCTCCCTCCTGGTGATCCTCAACGCGGTTTTCAATTTCCTCCTCAAGCAGCCGAGCCCGGCCGGCCGCGCGTTGATGGACCGGATCGAGGGGTTCAAGCTTTTTCTGGGGGTCGCCGAAAAAGACCGGCTCCGCTTCGTCTCCCCCCCGCCGATGACCAGCGAACTCTTCGAATGCTACCTCCCCTACGCCGTGGCCCTGGGCGTGGAACAACCCTGGTCGGAGCGGTTTTCGGCCTTGCTCGAACGAAGCGGACAAGCCCCTTCCTCCCGCACGGTGTCGTGGTATTCGGGGAGCACCGGGTCCTGGCTCTCCCTGAACGGGATCGGGGCGGCGGCGACGGCCGCCGCCTCGGCCCCGTCCTCCACCTCGGGGTTCAGTTCCCCCGGGTCTTCCTCGGGGTTCGGCGGGGGCGGGTTTTCCGGAGGAGGAGGCGGCGGAGGCGGCGGCGGCGGGTGGTGACGGATTCGAACCCGGCAGAGGACATAGGAGGTAGGCCATGCAGGAAACCAGGGAAGAGCGCGTTCACGAGGAACTCGAGGATCTACTTCAGGAAGTCAACGACTTCCGCAAGGAAAAGGAGCAGGTCCGCGCCATCGTCGGCAAAATCGGCGGAGTCCCTTCCCGGACCACCAAGGTGCTCAACGGCGCATTCATCGTTTTTTTAGCGGTCATCCTGACGTTTTCCGTCTTCATCGACGACGCGCGCATTCACTGGACGCTGGTCGACATCGCCATCTTCGCCGTTTCCCTGAAACTGATCTACCTGATCCACAAACAGTCCCAGGTCAACCACCTCCAGACCTGGATACTGTCCTCCCTGGAATGGCGGATCAACGAAATCCTCAAGGAAATGCGGGAACTGGGGCGCCAGACCCCTAAACCGGGTCAATGACCGAACCTCAGGCCCCGGCGATGGGGATGACGCAGATGAACTCCAGGGGCTCCTGATAGGGGTTGAGAAACTGGTGCTCCTCCCCCGCGGGGATGAAAATGCTCCGGCCCGGTCCGATCTTGAACTTGCCTTCCGAACCGGAATAGACCACCCCCTCTCCCCGCGTGATCCGGACCAGGTGTTCCCAGGGGTGGGAATGCATGGGGGTATGGCCCCCGTGCTCCACCCGGAAAAGCCGCATCACCACCTGCTCGGCGCCGTCTTCGGGACCGAGCAGCACCACTTTGGTCACCCCTTTCGCCCCCGGGTCCTCGACTGCGCGCGCCTTGAGGCGTTTCTCAGATTTTATCTTCATTGGTCCGAACGGGTTTTTGGGCCGCCGTGGAATCGCTCTTCGCCCGTGGCTTATATGATATGCGTCCGGGCGTCCGACGTCAACGGGGAAACCGCCGCCGCGCGGCGGCAAGGTCAGACCGTGAAGAGGTCGCCGCTGAGGTAGCGCTGCCCGGAATCGCAGAGAACGGTGACCACGATCGCTTCGGGCCCCAGGCGCTCCGCCGCGGCCCAGGCCGCGTGAAGATTGGCTCCGGAACTGATCCCGGCCAGAATCCCCCGGCGCCGGGCCGCCCAACGGGCGGCGGCCGTCGCTTCGTCCCCCGTCACCGGGCTGACCCCGGTCAGCAGGTCCGGATCGAGGTTGGGGGGGATGAATCCGGCCCCGATCCCCTGTATCCGGTGGGGGCCGGGCTTCCCCCCGGAGATGACGGGGGATTCCCGGGGCTCGACGGCGATCAGTTCCACGTCCGGCCAGACTTCACGCAGGGCCCGCCCCACGCCGGTCAGGGTCCCCCCCGTCCCTACCCCGGCGACGAACGCGTCCACCTTTCCTCCCGCCTGAGCGACGATCTCGGGCCCGGTCCCCCGGTAATGCGCCTCCGGGTTGGCCGGATTCGAGAACTGATCGGGAATGAAGGCCCCGGGGATGGACGCGAGGAGGTCCCGTGCGCGGGAGATCGCCCCCTTCATGCCTTCCCCTCCCGGCGTCAGGATCAGCTCCGCCCCCAGAGCCGCGAGCATCTTCCGGCGCTCCAGAGACATGGTTTCGGGCATGGTCAGGATCAGGCGGTACCCCTTCTCCGCCGCCACCATGGCCAGAGCGATCCCCGTGTTCCCGCTGGTGGGCTCGATCACCGTCCCCCCCGGCCGGAGGTCGCCCGCGCGCTCCGCCGCTTCGATCATGGCCACGGCCGGGCGGTCCTTGACGCTCCCCGTGGGGTTGAGCAATTCCGCTTTGGCCCAGACGCGCGTGCCGGCGGGGCCCGGAACCTCGATCAGCGGGGTTCCCCCCACCGCTTCCACCATCGTCACTTTCTCCGTTCTCATCGATTCCACCTCATTGTTCGAGCGGTTTGGGCCCGGTACGCTCCGGCGCCGGGAGGCCGTAGTTGGCGGCGATCCGCCGGTCGGCTTCCCCGAGCCCCTCCGCCCCCAGCACGATCTCGCGGCCGAAGTCGCTGAAGCCGAAACGGTGAAAACCCCGGAGGGGACGGGCGAGGGCCGGTTCCAGATCCTCCAGCGAGCGGATGGGGACCCCGTTGACGGCCACGAGTTCTTTTTCCCGGAAATCCTGATAGCCGATATTGACCGGATCGGGAAGCACGGTGTTGAGAACGACCAGACGGCGGCGCCCGTCCGGGCGCTCGTGGAGTTGGAACGTATAATAATAAAGCATGAACTCCGGTGCGTTCTGGAGCCAGTCCCGGCCCCACTCCTCCAGGTACCCCTTGGTCACTTCCTGGAAAACCAGACCTCCGACCACCCGGTAGGGCGGGGGTTCTCCGTACCCGTATAAAGGAATGAAAAGCCCGTCTCCGGTCTCCCGCTTGAGCGTCAGTTCCTTGGAAACCTTCTCGCCGGCCCGGAAAATCTCGACTTCGACCCGGTCGCCCGGGCCGAAATGCCGGGAGAAGAGGTCGCCGAACTCGATCTGGCCCCACCGGGGATCGAGGTAGTAACCGCGGGCGTCGATCGCCCGGCCGGCGACGGAGAGAAGCACGTCGCCGGGCTCGAGCACCCCGGCCGCCGAACCGGACGGGTAGACGGAATCGATATAGACCCCCTTCCCCTCCGGAGGCAGCCCCAGGTAGGACCTGAGGTCGGGGCTTTCCAGCCCCGTGCAGTCGAAGCCGTGTCCGGCGAAACCGAGATAGCCCTCGGGCCGGGCGGATTCGAGAAAGCGTCTGATGATGGCGGCGGGGATGATCGTCATGTATTCCTCGTCGGCCTCGTAGCTCATGCTCAGCCCGGTCAGCCCCCTCGCCGAAAAAACCCCTTCCGACCACCCCCCGCCCCGGCCTTCGAAGTTGACCGAGGCCCCGAAGCGGAGATAACGGTTCAACCCCAGGAAATACGAGCCGACTTCGATAGTGACGATCCGGGCCGGGAGAAGATGGAGGCGCCCGCCCTCGTCGAAAACGGCGATCTCCACCCGCTCGCCGACGGCGGCGTCTTCGTCGAGGGAAACCGGGACCATCCCCTCGAGGTAGCCGGCTTCGTCGACGGAGAGGAGGGCGAGATCGACGTCGTAGTCCACCACCCGTACCTTGGCCGGCACGTTGTTCTGCGCCCCCGGCCGTTCCACCTTGATCAAGGTGTAATCCCTGATGATGTCGGCCGTGGTCAGGATATCCCCCGACGGAAGCAGACAGCCGTAGGCGTGCCGGTGCTGTTCCTTCTCCTTGCGCCAGGGTCGGCTCTGGTCGTATTCCTGGTAGGTCACCGAGAGTTCGACCACGGAGAGGGCGGGGTCGGGGGCCGCCTCCCCTCGCGCCGGCGTCAGCAGAACCGCGAAAACGCCCAGGACGGCGGCCGCCTTCATCGCTCCCCTACCCCCACGGCGCCGGCCCGGGACCGGTCCCGGGCGATGCCGTAGCGCCGCAGGACCTCGTCGTTGCCCTTCGCCACCGCCGCGGCGTTCAATACCAGCGGAGCCTGGTCCCCCTCGAACTCGATGATGTGGTAGGCTCCCCGGTTCTCTTCCAGGGCGGCGATCAGGCCGTCCAGGCCGGCGACCGGCCGGCCGTCGGCCCGGACGACGATCAGATCGCGCAGGCCGTCCACGTACCGGTTGAACGCGGCGGGGAGTACCCGGACCAGAACCACGGGTTCCGGGCGAACGCGGCAGAGGCGGTCGCGGTAGTAACCGTAATAATAATGCAGCAACCTGCGGTCGGCCGTCGTCCGCCAATGAGCCCCCCAGGTCTCAAGATAGTCGCGGGAAAGAGGCTCGAAGACCAGACCGCCGAAGACGAAGTAGTCCGGACCGCGGTCGTATTCTTTTCTTCTTTTCATGCCGTCGGAGGGGCTGGAGAGAACGACCTCGACCTCGCGGGCCTCCGCGGAGCGCAGGACCTCGAACCCGACCCGCTCCCCGCATTGTTTTCGTTCCGCCACTTCGTCCAACCGGTAGCTCCGGCCGTCGAGAAGAATGGTGCCGTCGTTGCGGATCGAATACCCGTCGGCTTGCAGGAGGATATCCCCGGGGAGAATTTTCCCGTAAGCGCTGCGGCCCTCGACGACGTCGTTCACCACCACCCCGGAGCGGCCCTCGGGAAGTTCCAGAAAAGCCCGGTAGGCGGGGTTGATCAGCTCGGCGGCGACGATGCCCAGGTCGGGGTAGCCGTCGTAGCGCCCGTCGGCTATGTCCTCGAAAAAATGGGCGATGACCGTGGTCGGGATCACCTGGCCCACGTTCTCCGAACGGAATACCGCCTGGAACGCGATACCGACGATCTCGCCGGACTGGATGACGGGGCCGCCGCTGTTGCCGGGGTTGATGGCGGCGTCGATCTGAAGGATGAGGTGGGTGTCGTTGCCGGAATGGCTGTAGGAGGCGTAATCGACACGGGAAACCACGCCCTTGGTGACGGTGACGCGCTCCCCACCCTGGGGGAACCCGTACACCTCGACCACCGAGCCCAGGGCGGGCAGCAGGCTGCTCAGCGGCAGGGGGACGGTCCCTTCGAAGAATTCGGGGTCGGCGACCGTGAGCAGGGCCAGGTCGCAGTCGTGCCCGATGAAGGCGACCTCGGCCTGGTAGGTCCCGGGCGAGTTTTCCTTCTTCAGCTCCAGGTACCGGGAGAAACTGACCGCGTGGGCGCTGGTCAGGATCCGGTTGCCCTCGACCACCGCCCCGGAACCGCGCTGGACCTGAAAGGACTTGGGGTTCCAGGGAGAATCGTAATCCGGAGCCTGGCTGACGTTGATGACCTGCACCACCGACCGGGCGGGATCGAAGGGCTCGGCCGGCGCCGGGGCCGCCGCCAGAGCCACCCCCGCCAGAACCATTCCCGGACCGATCATCTCGAACCGTTCCGCGGCGGCGGAAAAGACGACATCAGGGCACTTCCTCGATCGTGCTCAACACCTTCGGTTCGTCTCCCGGTTCCACCGGGTAGGCGGTGATGAAGACGGGGGAGTCTTCCGGCACGAACAACGCCAGCGGGAATTCCCCGGTTTCGGCGTTGAAAAGGCCGGCGTTGGCGGTGTCCTGGAGAACGCTCCGGGTGGAGCCGGCGTCGATGTAGACCGAAATCCGCGGGTCGCCGGCGGGCAGTTCCCCCATTCGCCGGAAGCGCAGGCGCAGGTCGGCCTTGCGCTCCCCCAGCAGCTCGATTTCGAAAACGTCGCCTTCGTCCAGTTCCCACTCGTCGTCCAAGACGAACGGGGACCAATAGCACTGCACCCGCTCCCCCGGGGCGCGGACCGGGGTGGGGCTGGGAGCCGGGGCCGCCGGCGTCCAGTCGGGGAAATCGGTGGCGAGCAGGCCGGCGAAGTAAGCGGCCGAGGAGAGCGATTCGCGCGCCGCCAGGTACTCCCCGCGCTTGAGCGCCTCCATCCCTTCCACGGCCTTGGAGTAGGAGTTGTCGTAGAGGATTCGCCCCGATTCCTGGGCGGAGGCGGCCGCCCCCCAACAAGCCAGGATCGCCACTGCCCACCGAAGTACTTTCACGGCTCTGCTCCTTGCTGCTGAATTGCCCGGGATCTTGTTGTAGAGTATACGGCGGCGGGAGCGCGGAGGCAAAGATGTTCCAGACAGTCGACGACCGGACAATCGCGGCCCTGGCGGAGATCGTCGGGGAAAGCCGGATCCGGACCGATCCGGAGGCTCTCGAGGAATACGGGCGCGACGAGACCCCGGGGCTCTTTTCCGCGCCCGGCGCCGCGGTCTTCCCCGCGGACGCCCTCCAGATCGCCCGCATCCTCGAACTGGCCGCACGCGAAAACGTCCCCGTCACCGCGCGCGGGGGGGGAACCGGGCTGGCCGGCGGAGCCGTCCCCTCCCCGGGGGGGATCGTCCTGGCCCTGACGGGGATGGACCGGCTGGTGGAGATCGACGAGGAGAACCTGACCGCGACGGTGGAGCCGGGGATGGTGACCGAACGCTTCCGGGACGCCGTGGAAGCCGTCGGCCTCTACTACCCCCCCGACCCCGCCAGCCTCGATTCCTGTACGATCGGCGGCAACCTGGCCACGGGTGCGGGAGGGGCCCGGGCCTTGCGCTACGGGACCACCCGGGATTACGTGGTGGGCCTCGAAGCCGTGGTCCCCGCCGCCGGGACCGTGGCCTGGGGGGGGAAATCCCGCAAAAACGCTTCCGGCTACAACCTGGCCCAGCTCCTGGTCGGTTCGGAAGGGACCCTGGGCGTCATCGTCAAAGCCGTCCTGCGCCTCCTCCCCCTTCCCCCTGAACGCGTCACCCTCTGGGCCTCCTTCCCCGATCTGGAACGGGCGGCGGCGGCGGTGGCCCCCCTGCTCAAATCCGGGGCCGACCCCGCCGCCCTGGAGCTGATGGACCGGGGCTCCCTGGAGGCCGCCGCCCGGATCGAGGACGCCGGGCTCGGGCGCGGGGGCGAAGCCTTCCTCCTGATCGAGTTGGAAGGGAGGGGGGAGGTCGAACTGCCCTGGGAGGAGACCGGAAAGATCTGCGCGGAGGCGGGGGCGGCGGACGTGCTCGTGGCCGAGGACCGGGGGCTGCGGGACCGCGTCTGGAAGACGAGGCGCTCCATCACCGAGGGGCTGCGGCTGCTCAGCCCGGTCCATTCCAAACAGGACGTTTCCGTCCCCCCGGCGGCGATTCCCGCCTTCATGCGCCGGGCCCGGGCCGCGGCCCGGGCGGAACGCCTGGAAACCGTCTGTTTCGGGCACGCCGGCGACGGCAACATCCACCTCAACCTGCTCGGGGCCGGGGTCCCGGAAGCGGAATGGCCCGGCCGCAAAGCCCGGGCGGAGCGGCGCTTCCTGGAGGAAGCCCTGGCCCTGGGCGGCGTGATCTCGGGCGAGCACGGCATCGGGCTGGCCAAGCGCGGCTACCTGGCCCTGGGGTACTCCCCGCCCGCGATCGGCCTGATGAAAGCCCTCAAGCGCGCCTGCGACCCCCGGGGCATCCTCAACCCCGGCAAGATCTTACCATGACCCGCCGGTGGATAGTCGCGGCCGGGATCGCCGCGGCGGCCGCCGCCGCCTTTGTCGTCTTCCGCCCCCGGCCCGCGCCTCCCAACCTGGTCCTGATCTCCATCGACACCCTCCGGGCCGACCGGGTCTCCTGCTACGGCTGCGAGACCCCCACCACCCCGGTCCTCGACCGCTTCGCCGACGGCGCCGCCGTCTTCACCGACACCATAGTCCAGTCCCCCTGGACCCTGCCCTCGCACATGTCCCTCTTCACCTCCCTCTACCCCTCCACCCACAAAGTCGGGGCCGCTTCCCGGACCCTCGATCCCGCCGTCGTCACCCTGCCCCTCCTCCTCCGGGAGGCGGGCTACGCCACCGCCGCCTTCGTGGACGCCGCCTTCCTCTCCTCCCGCTACGGTTTCAGCCGGGGTTTCGACCTCTACGAAAACGCCAAGGGCCGGGGCATCGAAACCGTCCTGCCCCGGGTCGAGTCCTGGCTGAAAACCGCCCGGCGCGAGCCGTTCTTCCTCTTCGTGCACGTCTTCGACTGCCACTGCCCCTATACTCCCCCCGACGACGTCGCCCGGCGCTTCAGCCCCGACTACGACGGGGATCTCGACCTGAGCGGGCGCTGCGGCTTGAGCGGATTCGAGGACGCCGACCTCGACGAGGACGACGTCCGCTATATCTCCCAGCAGTACGACGGCGAGGTCTACGCGGTGGACCGGGGCTTGAGCCGCCTGCTCGGGCTGCTGGAGAGCCTGGGGCTCTTCGAGAACACCGTCGTCGTCGTCACCTCGGACCACGGGGAGGAGTTCATGGAGCACGGCCGGATCGGGCATACCCGCTCGCTCTACCGCGAACTCCTGCAGGTCCCCCTGATCGTCCGGCCGGCGGGCGGGGGTACGGGCAGGAAGATCGACCGCACGGTCCGCGGCATCGACGTCGCCCCCACCCTTCTCGACCTGCTGGGGCTGCCCGTTCCCGAGACCATGCAGGGAAGCAGCCTCCGGCCCCTCCTGGAAGGAGACGACGGCGGCCCCGCCCCCGCGGTCTACGGCGAACTGAACGAGCTGGCCCTGATCCGGACTTTGATCGACGGCGGCTATCAGTACATCGCCAACCGGGACCGGGAGACCGAGGAGCTCTACGACCTCCGCCGGGACCCCGGCGAAACCCGCAACCTGGCGGCGGAGCGGCCGGAGGTCGCCCGGAGCATGCGCCGGAAACTGGAGGAGATCGAAGACCGGGCCCGGCGGGCGGGGGCGGCCTTCAGCCCGGGCAAGACCGACCTCTCCGGGAAAACCGTCCGGGAACTGAAGGCCCTGGGCTATCTGCAGTGAGGCAGGGGTAAGGGGTAAGCGCTAAGGGGGAAGGCGGCAAAATCCGAGGCTGGGTTACCTGTAGTGAGGCGGAGGGAGGTCGGCTCGGGATTCCTCCCAAGTTATCGCTTAGACAACTCCGCCTTCGTCAACGCTTCCGCTATGCGCAACGCCTGGAGCCGGTTGCGCTGCAGCGCGTGATGGGAGGTTCCCGGCGCAAACTTCGCCTGCGCCTTTTCGGCCCTGCCGATCATCGAATCAATTGCGCGGAGGGCTTCTTGCAAATCGCTCGGCGCGACGCCGGCCGGATCGGCGGCGGCCTTGGTCATCAGGACAGAGGCAATGCGCAAGGCCTTGAGGTTGTCCCGTAGCATCGTATGTTGCCAGGTTCCCGGGGCCAGCTTCCGGTGGGCCTTTTCGGACTTGCCGATCAGTGAGGCGATCGGTCGCAGCGCTTCCCGCAATTCATCCGTCGTATAGTCGGTTGGACGCATCGAGCCTCGGATTTTTCACGGGCCAGGCGGATATTCCAGCTTAACGCTCGGCACAGCCCTCGTTTCCCGGCGCAAAAGACGGGGGCGGCTCATTCCCGCTCCGCGAGAAAACGCTTGTAGACCCTGTAGTGCTCGGTCTCCTTGTAGCCGACGTGGCGCACGGGAACGTGGTCGAAGCTGTAGATCCGGGCCCCGGCACAGGCGAGAAGGAGCGGGGAGTGCGTGGCGACAATGAACTGGGCCTGCCCGGCGCGCCCTTCCTTCTCCAGGATGTCGAGCAACTCCAACTGGCTCCGGGGCGAGAGCGCCGTCTCGGGCTCGTCGAGCAGGTACAGCCCCCTGATCTTGTAGCGGGCCCGGAAGTAGGACATCATTGACTGCCCGTGGGACTGCGTCACCAGCGACTTGCCTCCGAAGTAGTCCAGGTGCCGCCGGTCAGCGACCGCCCAGCCTTCCAGCGAATCGGCGAAGTCCCGGAACGTCTCGGACCCGAAGTAGGAGCCGGGGACTTCGCCGTCGCTCCAGTCGAGGCCGAGGCACCTGTCCAGCAGCGCTTCGTACGGATTGACCCGGCAGCGGGCGCCGGCGGCCTGACTCCAGATGTGGATGCCGCAGGCGCGGGCGATGGCCTCCAGGAGCGTCGACTTGCCGGTGCCGTTCTCCCCGACGAAGAGCGTGACCGGCGTGCTGAACGACACGGCGTCGGTCTCCGTCAGAACCGGCAGGTTGAAGGGGTAGCGGTCACGGGTCGGGAACTTTGCGTGCTGAAGCGCGACGCGGCGCAGATGGATGGTCATACGATCGGACGTCCCTTCAAAATTCGGCGGTTACGGTTGTCGGTTTCGGCGGCTTTCTTCCGTCAGCTGTCTAAATGACGACTTCCACTCATAACAATTTTGCGCCTAACGGGATATCCTTATCGGGGATGCACAGTACGACATCGCCGTTTTGTCCGTGGAATCCCGTTACCAAGCATTCGGATATCATCGGCCCGATTTGCCTTGGAGGAAAATTAACGACGGCGACGACAAGCTTGCCGAGCAATTCATCGAGTTCATACAGGTCGGTGATGTGGGCACTGGATTTCTTGACCCTGATGTCCGGCCCGAAATCGACAGTCAGTTTATAGGCAGGTTTCCTTGCTTCCGGAAATTCTTCCGCTTGTATGATTTTTCCGGTTCGCAATTCGACCTTTGTGAAGTCGTCCCAGCGTATGCTTTCCATTTTGGTTTTCATGATCTTTCTTCAGCCAACGGCCGAATTTTTCAAGCCGCCCGGTAATCCCCTCGTTACCGCGGCATCAGCGCGAATACCCCCCAGCCCAGGTATTCGCGCGTGTAAGCGGCGTAGCGCTCGGGTTCCGAGGTCAATTCGGCTCGAACATCCTTAGCCGACTCGTCGCCGGGATTGGCTTCAAGCCATCGACGCATGGTGAGCCATTTGGCCGCCTCGTATCTGTCCCAGTCGTCTTGGTCGGCCAAAACCATTTCCACGACGTCGTAGTTAAGGCGGCCGAAAGACGCCAGAAGTTGCGGAAGCGCGAGAAAGTCGGAGATTGAGTTGACAAGGCACCCCTTGGCAACATCTTCCGTCGGCGGTAACTGCCGCCAATAGGGCTCGCCGATGAGGATGATCCCTCCGGTGCGCAGGCTCCGTGCCAGAAGCTCGATAGTACCGACGACTCCTCCGGCGATCCAAGTGGCACCGACACAGGCTGCCACATCGGCCTTCTCGTCGGAGACGTAACCGGCGGCATCGCCATGGATGAACTTGACTCGATCGGCGACGCCGAGTTCTTTGGCGCGGAGTTTCGCTTGCTCGGTGAACAACCGGCTCATGTCGACGCCGGTGCCTATGACGCCGTAATCGCGTGCCCAAGTGCAGAGCATCTCCCCCGAACCGCTGCCGAGGTCGAGCACTCGGGACCCCGCTTCCAGACGCAGCGCCGCCCCGAGAGCGGCAAGCTTTTCGAGCGAGAACGGGTTATGGATACGGTGAGCGCTTTCGGTGATAGTGAAGATTCGTGGAATGTCCACTTCGGGGAACCTCTTTATGGGTGTGTGTCGATTCGATCACGGCCCAACGGCCGAGCCGAGCGACACCCGGACGGCGGTCGCTCGATCAATTTGTTCGTGACGGCAAATCGGCGTGTGACGCTTCTAACGAAATTCCTTTTCCCATATTTCGGGAGACATCGATCCCGGATTCATGAATTCGGCGCGATAGGGTTCGATCACCAACACGGAATAATTGGGGTCATCCGGACCCGAGAAAACAGCCGAAAGCATGTCGAACCAATAATCGTTTTTTTCTTTTCGATCCGTCGTTATTCTCGCCTTGCCCTGTATCTGCACATAGGGTTTGCTCAAATCCGCCGGGTCGTTGATGCCGAAGGTTACATGAACCTCCGGATTATTCTCTATTTGTTTGACTTTTCTCGAATTAATGCAAACGGCCGAGCGCAGATTGAATTCATTATCCGAATTTATCATAACGTAACGGGTCCACGGTTTGCCGTCCAAAGTCACGGTCGCCAAGTTCGACAACTGGGGGACTTTCAAAAGCTCGATTATCTTTTGTTGTACTTCCGGATTCATCTTTCCCTCCTTTTTTATCGGAACAACTTCTCCAGGCACAAAGACGAAGAACCCGTCGAATCGATGCTATACCGTCCGACGGGAGCAACTCAATCCGATTCCCGGCGACGATCGTTCGGCCCCTGGAGAACTTTGCACCTGATTATTCTGATTAACTCTGATGGGGGAAGAATTCAGGAACTAAGATTACGCAGATTAAAGAGAGGTCCACAGATGTCACAGATTTCAAAACAGAAATTTCGCAGATTTAGGGAACTACTCGTAAGGTTGCTTCGTCGTCCCGCGAGACGCTGGACTCCTCGCAATGATCTTAAATATCCCGTGCCCTATGCTCCCCTAAAAACCTTTCCCTATCTGTGTAAACCTGCCTGCCGGCAGGCAGGTCTGTGGACCCCCTCCCTTCCTGAACCCTTCCTTTCCCCCCTTCATTAACTTCATGTCCTTCATGGTGAAAAAAGCAAAGAGCATGGGGCATAGGGAAAGAGCGGGTTCAGGGTTCAGGGTTTGGGGTTCAGGATTCAGGCTCCGCGGTCCCCAGGGGGACATGGGGCAGAGCGCAGGGCGTAAAACTTCCCCAGCTCTCCCCTTTTTCCCCTTCTTCATGAACTTCATGTCCTTCATGGTGAAACTAAGATTACGCAGATTTGGGAACAGGAGAGGGCTTCCATTGTCTGGCCGGCGTCATCTTCATCCCGACTTCACCCCTCCCCAAACTCTCTGTGCCCTCGGTAACTCTGTGGTTAATCCATTCCCCGGGCGCGGAGGCCCGCGTCCAGCTCGTAGAGGAGCGCCTCCAGCCGGCTCCTGCCCGCCGCGCGGGAGGGCATCCGCAGCAGGACCGCCAGCGCCCGCTCGGCGCAGTCCGCGGCCCAGCCCCCGACGGCCCGGAGTTCCTCCAGGCTCAGCGGAAAGTATCCGGTCTCGCGGGCCATTGCTCTTCAGTTCCGGTGAGAGTTATCGCCGGGCCGCGGACAAGCCCGCGGGGAGGCCTCATGGGAAAGACGAAGCATCCACGTAGACCCACGCTTGCACCCCCGATTCGAACGCGGCCTTGACCCTCGAGTAAGCTTCGACTTCGTATTCGTCCGCTTTCTCAAGTTCTTCTTCGGTAATCTCGAAAATGATTCCCTCGACCCGGTCGCCCCGCTTCCCGGTGTATTTGATTATCGGATGAACATCCGTTCCGCTTCTCCCCACGACATCGGAATCCTCGATGCGTATCCGGGCGAGAACGTATCCGGCCAGCGTGTCCCGGGAACCTTTCAACTTTCTGCCGAACGTGCCGATTTGGACGTTCTCCTGTCGGAGGGTTCCGTACGAAAACAATTTCTCCGTCATCCTACCCTCGTTCCGTTGCCGAACGCCGGAGTCGAGCCGCGGATGCCGACGCCGGCGGACGGGCGATCACGTTCGGGTATCATGCGGCGAGGCGGCAGGCATATGCTTTTCGAGATCGGCCAGATAGTTCAACGCGACCTCCTCCGCCGGAGTATGTTCCCGAAAGCCTTCCGGCCGCAAGGCCTCGCGCAGGTCACGATAGAGATCGACGGCGGCATGGAGAGCGGCGAGGAATCCCGGCGCATCGTACGACCGCGGAAGCGTCTTCATGAGTTTCCGGGCGCGGGACGGCGCCGACGTTTCGATCTTCCGTACTCCGGCCGGCTGGACACCGGCCTCCATCAAGGCCAGGGGGCCAAGCACCCGCCCCCGGAGGAAGGTCAATCCGTCCAGAACTTTGAACGTCTCCCCGCGACCGATTTTTGCGCCGACATAATGCACCCAGATCCAGAAGCGGGCCTCTATCCACTGCAGATCCGGCAAGGGATAGACCGCCTCCCGAGTCCGCAACACGGCGGTTACCCGCCCGTCTCGTTCCCACAGCACCGCGGGGTCTTCCACACGCCGGCCGACGTCGTCAAGACTGACGAACTTGAGATCGACGTGTAAGACGGGATCGGCATACAGACAAATGAGCAGCCGCGGCTCCCCCACATGCTCCCCCGTAAACGCCCCCGCCAGGTTCCCCAACCGGGCCGCGATCCGCGGCCGGTCGGCCATGACTTCCTCGACCCGCGACGGGTCGACAGCCAGCACCAGATCGAGATCGCTCCATCGATCGAGACGTCCCGTGACGAAGGAACCGCCGATGCTCACGCCGACAATGCGCTCGTCGGCCCGCAACACCCGCAAGGCCCGTTCCAGGAATTCGGCGTGCTCCGGGGGCATCGATCGTTTCAAGTCGCGCATCGCTCTATCCTCTCCGGGGTCTCCCCGGTTCCCGTGACGGCCGCCTCATCTCGTCCCGAACGCCTCCCGATAGCGGTTTCGAAAGCGTTACCAAAACAAGCGGTCGTGCCAATGGTCGCGACTCAACCAGGTGATCCGATCCGGCGACGTGGCATTCTCGGCGCCGCCTTGAATCGCTTCCAGCACCGCCGGCTCGATCTCGGAAAAGGTTCTGGCCCGCAACCCGATCGACGCGCCGATCCCGTTATTGCGCCTATCCATCTCGTTCGAACCGCTCCCTCCTCGTTCCATGATCCTGCTCACCCAGTCCACGGCGCGTTTATCGGTCGTATAGGCGACGACGGCGCTCGCCAACGTGTGACGGTACGCGTCCAAGGGGCCGCCCCGGCCTCCGGGTAACTTCGCCCGGGCGACATGAATCCACGTATACCCTAAAACGAAGACGGGATACGCGCAGACCAACAACCCGGCGAGGATGGTTATCATCGCAATTTTCGACGATTTCCCGTTCATGACGCTGGATCAGCCGGTCTTTCCGGCCCACGCCACCGCCAGGACGAAAACGCCCGCAACCGCGTTGGCAAAGCACCATCCGATTCTCAGGGAGTCGCTCATCAGCCGGTGCCCGGCGGCCCGGCGGTTGGCCTCCCAGACCCAGGCGCCGACGGCGTGGTAGAGCAGGATGGAACCCGGAATCCACGCCAGCTTGTAGCCCCAGCCGGCGTCGAGGAAGAGGCCGACCGCGGCGACGCCGTAGATCCATCCCAGCGCCACGTCCGCGACCGCGAGCGCGTGTTCGTAGACCTTGTACTCCGGCGGCAGCGCCTTCTCCTGCAGGCCCAGGCGCGTGGCCAGGCCCCAGTTCACCACCGAAACCAGCTGGCCGAGCCAATGAAAGCAGACCCCGACGACGACTATGAGCGCTCCCGCGACAACGTTGGCGTAAGGGAACAGCGATCCCATCTTTTCTCCGTCCTTCTTCCCGGCCC
>Ga0116162_10000121_pt1 | contig 67343 bp, 64 predicted proteins | sample AD_UKC105_MetaG_FD_89875 | JGI IMG/M metagenome (GOLD analysis project Ga0116162, IMG submission 89875) | Active sludge microbial communities of municipal wastewater-treating anaerobic digesters from Hong Kong - AD_UKC105_MetaG | ecosystem: Engineered > Bioreactor > Anaerobic > Digestate...
AATGGCTTATGGCTATAAAGACTTCGATTATCTGAGATTGAAGATCATTCAGCAGTTCAATTTCAGGGATATTAAATCCGTATTCGATGGGTTGTAAATCCCAGGAATCCGGAAAGAGTGAAATTTTTGTATTAATCATCATTGGTTATTACCTTGTCCCTCTGCAAGAGAGAACAACGGTTTTAATCCCGATCATGTGGCTGATTTTTTCTCAGGGCAAGATTCAGCATAAAGTACCCTATAATGCCTGAAGAAACCGATCCCAGTATAATACCGAGACGTTCGTCAAAGAAAAAATTAACGCCAGTTTCTTCAAATGCAAGGGAGCCGATAAAGAGGCTCATGGTAAATCCTATTCCGCACAGGGCTGCGATTCCATAGAGCGAAAACCATGACATGCCCTCAGGTAATGTTGCAAGTCTGAGTTTTATGCCAATCCAGCAGAAAACAAAGACTCCGGCCTGTTTTCCCAGAAAAAGACCCAGGGCAATACCCAGAGGCACGCTGTGGAGAACCTGCTCCATACCGACACCTTCGAGATTAATGCCTGAATTCGAAAAGGCAAAAATCGGCAGAATAACAAAGGCGACAATTGAATGAAGGTCATGTTCCAGTGACTTGAGCGGCGATATGTTCGGAATGCCGTTTATACTATTCGGGATAAACATTGCAAGGATTACCCCGGCAAGGGTGGCGTGGACGCCTGATTTTAACAGGGCTGCCCACATTACCATCCCCACAAGGAAATAGGGGCTTTTTTTCGCTGTATTCAATCTGTTAAGGGTAAAAAGAATTATTAGGCATGCCAGCGCGACCGCCAGCGCGGCGATTGAAATGTTGCTGGTATAAAAAAAAGCGATTATTACTATTGCGCCGATGTCATCGAAAATAGCAACTGATGTAAGAAAGACCTTCATGCTTTTAGGTACCGTCGATCCCAGTAGCGCGAGAATCCCCAGGGCGAAGGCAATATCGGTCGCTGCAGGTATGGCCCATCCCTGCAGAGCCACAGGATCATTGATATTAATAATAATATAAATTGCCGCAGGCAGCGCCATGCCTCCAAGAGCGCCCAGGGCTGGTAATATTATATTGCTTCTCTGTGAAAGCTCTCCTTCGAGAAATTCCCGTTTAAGCTCCAGGCCAACGAGGAAGAAGAATACCGCCATGAGGCCGTCATTTATCCAGAGCAGAAGGGGTTTGTGAATCGTAAAGGACCCTATGGCGATACCAGCAGGCGTGTGTATAAGCCTGATATAGTACTCAAGCAGCGGGGTGTTTGCCGTGATAATCGCGGCCAGGGCGGCAAACATGAGCATGATTCCCGCTGATGATTCCTGCTTAAAGAACCTTTCAAAGAAGGTTGGCTTCATATCCTGCATGTCATCCTCCTGACGGGTTTAATATGGTTCACGCGAGTTTTATTGATCCTGAATAAACCTCTTCAACGGTTAAAACCGCTGCAGCCCGGCCCGGATGCTTTTGCGGGTTCCACTCTTTCATGTCATCGTAAATTTTTCCACTGGTGTGCAATGCTATGGATCCCTTTACCTGGTACGCGGTCTTATCGCCGGTGATAAAAAGTATGGCTGCCCTGCTGCCAGTAAGGATGTTTTTTCTGGTTTTATCGAAATAGTTATCCGCCACAACCAGAGTGCTTTCGTCGTATTTTTTCACGCATGTCGCATATATTGAATTCGGTGTGCCTGACAGGTCAACTGTTGTCAGGACAACAGGACCATCTTTTTTTTCCCACGCACTGCTGACTTCTTCTGGTAATTGTGTCATAATGGCTCCTTCTGTTTCATCCCTGAACGATGAAAAATAACAGATTAAATTATTAACCGCTTTTGTACTGATAATAACAAAGGATGATTAAATCATCAATGTCAAGAGACTTTTATCATCCCGGAAGTGTTCCTTCAGAATTTGTCATATAAATATAAATAAGGCTCATTTCGCAATGCCGGGATTTATATTTTTGATTCTGTCGCTATATCATTTATAACTTTAGGAAAAACTGAAAAACAAGAGTGCCGCTGCCGTAATGGCAATCAAACACAATGCAATGATGATAATTCTGATATGGCGGCGCTTCAGTTCCATATTGCGGACCCTGATTGCCGCAAGGCCGGATTCAGTTATCGGGTACTCTCCGTTGTAGTACAGGGCGTCAATGTCGCCACGGTTTTTTCTCACGATAAAGGCTTCGCTGTCCAGATATCCGATATCGATCAGCTCAAGAATCAGGGCAATGAGAGGGGCTCCTTCAATACTCACAGGAACATGCCGCTTCTCACCGGCATGGTACATTTTAAGAAGCATTTCAAAGACAGGGAAATATTCCTGTCTTCGCTTTTTCATTTTTTTTATTTCTTTATTATAATCCAAGAGCGATCCTCCACTGTTCCCATTCAACAATCCCTAATACCAGCCAGTAAAAAAAATAATGTCAATTGATAAATGCCCATTGAAAAAACTCAGAGTTATGGACTAAATAAAAAAAATCTTGCACGGTAGAAGTTTTTTTGGTAGAAAGAAATAATCATGAATACCGTCAAAATTGGAGGATCAATGACAATAACATTACCCGAACTGCCCTACACTGACAACGCGCTTGAGCCCTACATCAGCGCCAGGACACTTGAATTCCATTACGGCAAGCACCACAGAGCCTATGTTGATAATCTGGTAAAGCTCATTGAGGGTACAGGCATGGAGAACATGGCTCTGAAGGACATTGTCATTAAGAGCGCCGGCGACCCGAGTATGGCTGGCATATTCAACAATTCGGCACAAGCGTGGAACCACAGCTTCTACTGGAAGTGCATGAAGAAGAACGGCGGAGGAATGCCCGGAGACAGGCTTTTAGCTGATATCAATTCTGCCTTTGGCAGTTACGGAAAATTTCTTGCGGAGATCAAAAATGCCGCGGTAACGCAGTTCGGCAGTGGCTGGGCCTGGCTCGTGCTCGGCAAGGACGGCCTGAAATTGATGAAAACTTTGAACGCCGATACGCCCATAGCTCATGGACAAAAGGCATTGCTTACGATAGATGTGTGGGAACACGCCTATTACCTGGATTACCAGAACAGACGCCCTGACTATGTGTCAACATTCTTCGAAAGCCTGGTTAATTGGGATTTCGTGGAATCGCAGAGGTAAGCTCTAGCTCTTCGGTGATTGTTCTTGATTTTTATTTCCAGAATTTCCCGTTAGCAATAAAATAAACGATAATATAAAAAAATATCGGTAATTAAATAATCCCACTCGAATTTTGAACACCTCTGATAATTTTTATTTTCATTAAAGGCGACAGCGATAGAGTGAGCGGAAAGTTCTTTGCGGATGAGATGGCGCCCCTCAGGGAAAAATACGGAAGCCTGGTCGAAGGCAGGACCTTCAAGGGGGGACATGCAACAGGATCGCCCGATCTTTTTAATGAGGCCATGATGTGGCTGAGCAGGGCATTGAAGAAATAATGCCCTTCACTGCAGAGAGTTGTTATAATGTAATAATTTGGAGAGAAAATGAAAAAATCAGTACTGCCAGGATACTCAGGCGTAAAATTCAAGACGATACAGTCCTCAGAAATATTACCTGAAGGGAGTGAAAACCATATAGATGTTTTTAAAGAAAACGGTAAAAAATTACTCAAATACAATATGGCTCCAGGCAATGGCGGGAATATCAGCGTGCGCCATAAAGATGGTTTTTTAATCACGGCTTCTGGCTCCAACCTGGGGTGTCTTGAAGATGACGAGATAATTTATGTTGAAGAGTATTCTATTAATGAAAAAACAGTAAAATTCCGGGGGAAACTTTCTCCCTCATCAGAAACCTTTCTTCACGGTCTCCTTTATCAGGAGAAGCCGAACATTATTTCTGTTGTTCACGCCCATGATGAGGTAGCGACCTCAATGGACTTGACAAATATTATTCATGAAACAGATAACGAAGAAGCCTACGGTTCTGTAGAACTGGCCCATTGCTGTATTGACACCTTTCGAAAGGGTGATGACCTTATTGTACTCAAGAATCATGGATATGTTTCTATTGGTTCATCAATGGATTCTGCCACAGAAAGAATTATTGCCATGCACAAACAGCTTTTAGCGCGTAAATAAATCCATCATTGGACCCTGCTTTATTACCGGTTAATCACTTCGTCAAATAATTGTTGCAAAATATATCCGGTCCTCGTAAAAAATAAAAGCCATGCAGCAGCATCGCCAAAACCATGCGCAGCACCTGACAATTTTGCGTTCGCGTTGTTTTAAATAGCGAGAAGCCATGATAAAAGAATTATCAACCAGGGAAGAATTGATTAGTAGTCTCGCAGTAATTCACAACTCATTTAAGGGAACCTCTATAAATTACATTTCGGATGTTCCCTTGTGGGCACAACCATTGGATAAATCAGGTTTTATCATTTTTCAATTAATGAAAAAACCTGATTTTTAGAGGTGCCCTTAAAACTGTAGCTGAAGAGTTCAATTTAACTTATGAAAATTGTCCCACCCATCCATCTTTTATAATTCTTGATGACTTATTTAAAATAAAAAACAAGGGCCTTCATTTGTTTGGTTTATTCAATAATGATTTTCAAACTGGATTTATCGCACTGGAAAAACCAGGGAATGACATGTATTACATTGAAAAATTATCAGTATTACCGGAATGTCGTCATAATTTGTATGGATCAAAACTTATTAACTTCGCATTTGATTTCATTAAAAAAGATAAAGGCAAAACAGTATCCATTGGAATTATTGAAGAGCATAAAATTTTAAAAGAATGGTATATGAAATTCGGTTTTACTGAAGTCTCGTTGCAAAAATTCAATCATTTGCCTTTTACGGTATGCTTTATGGAAAAAAATTTATAATTCACCCTAGATCTATTTTTTCTTGTTTCGCGCGGTGAGATACATATCGCTGTTAAAAAAGGACAATGATGATGCTCACTGCAATCATATAAGATTCGCGATAATTTCCCCTTCCCTCCGATTCTGTTCAGGATGACTAAGTTATTTCTTCCATATAACAACTTTTTCAATAAAATCATATTGACACTCAGCAAACAAATAGCCAGCATAATGAGAACACTTTGACAGTTAAGGAGTCGTTATATGCCACTACTCTATCTCGCATTATCTGGCGTTATTCTATTCATCGCATGCATGGCAGTGAAACTTCTAGAGCTAAAACGCGGGAAGGCGCGTATTGTTGATGAGCAGAAAAACCGCGTATTAAAAAAAATTTCGCCTTTCGGCTCAGTGGAAAAATTGACTGTTCTTCCTCTTGTTGACTATTTCAGCGAGTTTGAAGGTGGCAAAACGGAACCCGGGGTCTCCTATCTGGTCAGGGCAGATGGCCAGACCATTCTGCTTGATGTTGGCTTTAACCGCAAGCAGGAACATCCCTCTCCTCTGCTGCAGAACGCGGAAAAACTGGGGGTGGCCTTTGATGATCTTGACATGATTTTTATCAGCCACCTGCACCGCGATCACGTTGGCGGAACGGCCAATGAAAGAAATAAACATTTCAGCATATCTTGCGGTCCGGTGAGCATTCCTCCGGTGACCGTATACTCTCCCGAAGCAGTAACACCGTTGCAGTTTCATAGTAACTGCTCTGTAGAGGTTGTTGCCGAGGCACTTCCACTTGCGCCGGGCGTAGCGTCAACCGGGCCTGTGGCGCGGCAACTTTTTCTCATGGGACGTACTGTTGAACAAAGCCTGGCAGTCAATGTTAAAGGCAAAGGCATTGTTCTTATCGTTGGTTGTGGACACCAGACCATTGAACGCATCCTTGAAGAAGCTGAAAAAATATTCGATGAACCGATCTACGGCGTTATCGGCGGTCTTCACTACCCGGTCAGAGGGGGACGGATGATGTCCCGGCCGGTAAACATTCTGAACCTGATAGGCAGCGACCGGCCCCCATGGAAGCATCTGAATGAACAGGATGTTGAAAGCGGCATACAGGCCATTGACAAACGAGGTGTATCTCTGGTATCACTCTCCCCTCACGACAGCTCAGACTGGGCACTTGACCGCTTCAGGCAGTCGTTTAAAGAACGATATATAGATCTTAAAGTGGGACATGAAATTACTGTCACGACAATTTCTCCTTGATTTTTGCATTAATTTAGATTTCTCATAGTAAACACACCGGGGATATTCCTGGGCAATTGTGAAACAGTTTTCATCATAAAAGAAAGACGAAACTGATAAATCCAATCGTAATGTAGCTGATCACTGTATTAATAACCCGAATTTATTTTTTGATCTTATTCCTTGCTTTGATTCTCCTGATCAAAAAATTCAATACAATCAAAAGGCAAACCACGCATCAGCATGACTGTTCGCTGTGTTTATGCAAACCCGTTAGTTAAAGTTTTCGTGCCATATCACAATTGTCTGAACTGTATATAAAGCACATTTCGGATGTCCCCTTGTGGGCACAACCATTGGATATATCAGGTTTTATCATTTTTCAATTAATGAAAAAACCTGATTTTTAGAGGTGCCCATAAATAAAAAACAGAGGGGACAGTTTTTTAACAGCTCTTTTAAATACCAAAACTTTCCATGATAATTAATGGACAGATAAAGATTTCAGGAAAAAAAAACAAGTTTTAAATTGGTTTTGACAGAAATAATGCCTCACTATTTTGTGGTTACAAAGATAGCTGTTTTGCACGCACAGTGGGTTTGAGCAAAACGTGGAAGACACTTTCCGCTTCTGCAGTTCAGCATAACACGGATGTGGAAATGTCAATTTATGGTTATTTCAAAATGATAGCTCATCTGTTTTAACCGCTGTCATCTAACCAGCGTTATCTTATAATTCGAATCGAAAGGGGGAAAGATGATGAGTAAATTTCAATTCGAGTACAACCAGGAAGCGCTGAAGAATCTCAAAATTGAGGATACTTCAATTCTCGATCGCCTGGTTGATTACAGGCACGCACGCGATTTTCGCCAGAAGAAAGATCATTCACAACGCGACAAACGCATGTCTTTAAAAGAAGCAGTAGCCGAGTTCGTGCAGGATGGCGATATTTTTGCTTATACCGGTTTCGGTTATGTGAGAACTTCAATACAGGCAGACTGGGAAATGGTCCGCCAGGGAAAAAAGAACCTTCAGTCAATCGGCTCACCCAACACATGCCAGTCATGGGGCGTTACTTACGGAAACACGCCCTACACCCACGCGTCATATGCAGGCGCCGAAATGCGTGGATACGATAAATATTTTTCAGATAACATTAAAAACGGCCGGGTCAAAATTCTTTCTGACTGGAGCCACGGCCTCATGGCGATCGGATTAAAAGCGGCCCAGCTCGGGGCTCCGGGTATATTTTCCAAATCAGGGCTCGGCTCGGATCTGGTAACCCATAATCCATACCTCAAGGTAATGAACAACCCGATGGCAAAAGGGAATGATCCCTGTGTCTTTGTTCCGGCATTGTATCCGGACATAACGTTCATCCATGTTCATGCCGCTGACAAGTTCGGCAATGCGCGTTTCTACGGGCCCGCAGTAAACGATCTCGCTCTTGCCGGTGCGACCAGAAAGCTCGTCATTACAGCAGAAGAAATTGTTTCCAACCAGGACATTCGCTGGAACAACAAGGGAGTGCAGATCACTTTCCAGAATGTTGATGCAGTGGTTGAGCAGCCGTATGGAGCCCTTCCCGGCTATATGCCCGGCTGCTATTACTGGGCGCGCCGCTGGTGGGAAAAAACATTCGCCATGATGAGCCTGGGGCAGGAAGCGATGGAGGCCTATATTAAAGAATGGATACTTGACACCAAGGACACCAATGAAGTTGTGAAAAAACTCGGCGGAGTTGATTTTATCATCAACCAGAAGAGGCTCGCCAAAGCCGCTGAAGCCGATAACGAAGACGACGGTGTCGAATTCAAATATAAGCCATGGTCTCCTGAGACGCCACCCGATGTGTATGACTGATCAGGGCACAGCTTCAGTGAACCAATTGAAACGAGGAGGAGAAAACAATGACCGAATTTAAACCCATGAATCCCTTAGAAATGGTAGCATATGTTCTTTCAAAGCAGATCAACGACCATGAAGTTGTTTATATAGGAACCGGATTACCCATGGTGGCGGGAATACTTGCCAAAAAGACCCATGCACCGAATATCACCTTTGTGTACGAATCAGGCGGACAGGACCCCATTGAAGGAGGGATGCCCTGGTCAGTGGGCGGCCCTGAGACCTACCGTAAATCGCCCATGATCCTTGAAATGCCTTATTCTTTCGGCCAGGCCGCATCCGGGCTTGTCGATACCGGCTTTCTCGGCTTCGCCCAGCTTGACATGTACGGCAACGCAAATACAACCATGATCGGCGGTGAATTTACCAATCCCAAAGTCCGCCTCACCGGTTCAGGCGGAAACAATGACGTTGCTTCTCTGTGCGACAAGCTTGTTTTTGTGGGGCTTCAGAGCCCGCAGAAGTTTGTCCAGAAATGCGACTTTATCACCTCCGCAGGGCATCTTACCGGCGGAAATGCCCGCCAGGAAGCCGGACTTCTCGGGCATGGCCCGGTGGCGGTAGTGACCTCGGCCGGCGTTTACGACTTCGAACCCGCATCCAACGAATGAGAATAAAATCACTTCATCCCGGAGTTTCAGCCGACCTCGCGCAGCTCGCGTCGGGCTTTGAACTCCTGCGCCCTGAAGGGGAAATTCCCGTAACAGAAGTTCCCTCAAAGGAAATTCTGGAGATACTCAGGCATAAAGTCGATCCCCAGGGGTTCTTTATAACCATGCCGGGGGCATAATTATTGTGCCATAGTGAAAAAGAAGCCCTCTCCCGTCATGAAGCAATCATGGATTATGGGCACCTCTAAAAATCAGGTTTTTTCATTAACTGAAAAATGATAAAACCTGATTTATCCAATGGTTGTGCCCTCAAGGGAACATCCAAAATGTAATTTATAGAGGTTCCCTTATATCAAACGGGAGAGGGCTTCTTCTTGTATATTTATTTCACCAGTACAAAGAGTTAATCATCCCCCCCCCCTTTCTTTAAATAATCTTTGAATCATTATTGCCGGGTCACGGCGTTGAAGATTTTTTCAGGGGGATGTTTACTAACGTGTAAAAAATGCGGTGTCACCGGTGGAATTATTTTAAGCAGCAATATGGGTTGCCCGGGACTCGAACCCGGAACCTACTGATTAAGAGTCAGTTGCTCTACCTGCTGAGCTAGCAACCCGGTTAAGCTGAGGGACAAGGATTCGAACCTTGATTTGCGGGGCCAGAACCCGCCGTCCTGCCTTTGAACGATCCCTCAAAATTATTTTCAGTATACCTGAAAAAACGAAAATGATAGTTAACAATAAAGCTCTTTCGACTGACCCGGATTAAATTATTTTCATTATTATTTTTGTCAATAATTAATATAGTAGATATTAATTATTTATTTTTTTAATGTTTACTATTCTATAAATACATCAGGAGGCACGAATTCATAAAGAAGCACGATGATAACGAAAATAAATAATTTTTAAAAAACAATTGTCATAATAATAAATTTTATTATACATCTGTTATCAATCGAAATACTTACAACGCAGAGATATTTGAATGAAAGAAGAAACCAGACAGAATATACAGGCCTGGATGAAAACTTATTTTAAACTCCCCGCAGGTTGCACGGTCTGTATCGACGAAAAAGAAAATACGGCAACTCATGAAAGCTGCCGCCTGGATACACCGGAGGATGGCCTCATCACTGATATAACAATTTACCTGGGTGAGAAACCCGTGTTAAACTGTTCAGTAAACAAACCCGCGGCAAACATTCAGGAAGAAGACATTGCCGCACTGCGGGAATCGGTAAAAACCCTTGCATACAAAACTCATCCTTTCCTCGCAAAAATTTTTCACTTTCTGGGCTGGTGGGCTATTTTCGCCGGTTCACTGTCGCTCTTCAGCGTGTGCCCCATCTGCGGCCAGATAGGCTGTCCTGTCGGAGTCGGAGTTACCGGCGTAATTGCCGGGCTCCTGGCTTTTCTAAAACAATATCTTAAAGATTTTGTTTTGCTGATAAAAGAAAATGTCCGCAAATTAATCAATTCATTCCAGAGTCGTTTTAACAAGATTCATTCTTGACCAAAAAGGGTGTCCATGCTAGCTATAGTTAATCTTTACGAACAAAGTCCGATATCCTGGTGATGAAATTTTGATCGAATAACTATAACAGGCCAGAGTATTTTATCTATGTCCGGTAGCGATAAATCTTTTAATAGTCTAAAAAACAGGGAACGCAAGGTCCGCCAGGACATCATTATCACTGCAGCCGAGCGCGTGTTTTCAAGCAAGCCGTTTGACCAGGTAAGCATCCGTGATATAGCAAAGGAAGCCGGAATTTCCCATGCCCTGATTTACCGGTATTTCCCTGACCAGCAAACACTCTTCGTCGAGGCATTTCTGCGGGGCGCCGAAAAAATCGTAAATTTTCTTCAAAACCTGATTAGCGGTCACGAAGAGGGAAACATTGAAAAGGTGACCGAGAAATTCCTGAAGCACATGATCAAGAACGACCACTATTTCAGGATGATGACGCATTTCATGCTCGACGGGACCCTCAGCGCTGAAATGGTTGAACGCCTCAACGCCATGGAGAGAAAACTGCTCGACCAGTTTGACCGGCTGTTTGACACAAAGAACACGGGGGGGGATGATGTCCGCATCCTCTCCCATGCGTATTTCTCTGCGATGAACGGCATTCTGATTTCGTACAGGAATTACCCGGGAAGAGCAAGAAAGGATGTCACCCAGCACATGATGAAACTCGGAAAAATAATCGCATCCAGGTTCAGCAGATAAACTTCCTGGGCTCAGGATATCACGCAAACCGGGGAACGAAAATTCCGGGAAGCCGCCTCCCTTTATTTTATTTCAGCAAGGGCCAGATCCTGGTACGCATGAAAAAAACGTGTGGTAAAATCATCCCACTGAGCACAAATACGAAGAGTCTCTTCATCAGCGCCGAACAGATTGACATGCGCGGTAATGGCCGCAAGCTCGCGTGAAAAGCTGTCTATCGTTTCAGGGTCGCCACCTGCCAGGATATCGGCCACAAACTCAGACGGTGAATACCAGTCACGGACACGTTGAATGTCACGGTGCATCTGGGTGAGCAGGACGTTTCTGGGCCCTTCCCACAGTTCATTGATCGCCGAATCGCGGTAAAGCCGCGGCAATGAAGAAAAGTCCTCCATTACTCCATGCCCGCCGAAAATGGACATGGCCTTGCGTATCACATCGGTGCAGTCAAGTGAAGCGGTTATTTTCTGAAGCATGATCAGTTCGCGTACGGCAAATCTTTTTTTCTTCATCTCAAGTGGTTCGTCCGTATCGAGTCCGCCCTTTGTTCCGCCTTCAAGCTCCAAAAAATCCCGGTAAAGTTTGAAAGCGCCGGCGGTTGTCCTGCGCGCGTACTTTTCGACATCGTTGAGCTGTACCTTTACGAGCGGGAAGTTTCCTATGCTGACCCCGAATGCCTGCCTGAATTCACTGTACCTGCGCGCCTCTCTTGCCGCGCGGGTCATAAATGCAGCTGCTGACAGCCCAACCGTAAGCCGCGAATAGGTCAGAACAATCCCGACCACATTGGCTACACCTCTGTCAAGCGGACCGACCGGATACGCCACCGCTCCATTAAACGTAAGCTCTCCCGTTGTCAGTTCGCTGGTCCCCATCTTCCATTTGATCCGGTCTATTGTGTAGCCGTTTCTGATTTCTTTTTCTTTGTTCCCGGGCATCCATGATGGCATAACAAAGAGCGCGACCTTTTCGGATCCTGAAGGCTTTGCGGTGATCGCCACATAGTCGGCGTGTGTGGCTGAACAGAAAAATTTAGCCCCGTAAAGCTTCCAGGTGTCTCCCTCTTTTACCGCTTCGAGTACATTCGCCGGAACATCGGAACCGCCCTGTATTTCCGAGAGATACTGGCCGCCGATCGCGACATGGCCATTGATACCCTCTTTGCAGTGTTTGAGTATTTCTTTCGTTTCAGGGGTGTCCGCGAATTTGTTCAGAAGAACGACAAGCCCCTCGGTGCAGGTTATCGGGCATGCAACACACGCCTCCCCATTCTGGTAAACGATAAACATTTTAATAAGTTTTACCCAGGGGGATTTATCGTCAGCAAAAAGCTTTTCACCGAATATTTCACTTTCCATGATTTCGGTTTCGCGCGGCCGAACAATGCGGTCAATACGGTTTTTGTGACCGTCGTAATGCATCATATACGGCCTCTTCTCGGGCCAGGCAATGGACTCGGCCATATCGCGCCACCTGAATGACGCTTTTTTTGATATGGCCCGCGCTTCTGCATCAACTTCCGCGCTGACTTTTCCGGTGAAGTGCTTTACTACCTGCTGTATAAACGGGTCGTCAGCATAGTAATCAACATCCTTCCTCCAGGCGAGGTAGTCATCGAATGAATAGGGATTGTTTCTATCTGGTAAAGACATAGAGGCCTCCGGAAAATGTAACTTTTGGTAATGATAGTAACCAATGGTTATTTTTGTCAATATTAATTAGCTGAAAAGACCGGCCTGCAATCATGCCTGTTGCAGCAATATATTACAAAACTATCAAATAAAAATCCTTCAAGAAATGCTCTATTTTTTCGTTGCAATACAGTAACAACTCTGTTTAAATATCAATATACCCTTTTCACTTCCCGTTTTTTTTCATTACATCTTTAAACATCTGGAGGGCGCCATGAACTTTTTACTCAGGGCGAAAAATTTCGTTTCAATAATCATCATCATAAGCGGGATGTCCTTTATAATGCTCTTCTTATTCTCATGTGATAATATTGAATCTCCAGCGCAAGATACCATTATTGGCGGAACAGAAACCGGAGAAATAACCGGTGATTCGGATTCCGGCAGGCCAGTTACAGACTCAGATGATTATGAGGATGACGAAGATACTGAAATCGTCTATGCCCCGGGAGAACGGTGCTATAAAAAACAAATTGGGCCTGATAAATATCTGATGCACCTTGAAGGCTCACCCTATGAAATGGGTTTTGCCCATGGATACCTCAACCCTGTTGCTGTTCAGCGGATGTGCTCAAAAGAATTTTATCTTGGAGCAATAAAGGGGCTGATCAGCTCAGGGAATATTGGGGCGCTCGATCAAATTTTCGAAAACGACACGCTCGTGGACGCCGTCGTAAAAGGAGTACAAAAGCTTGCACTGCTTCACAAAGACAACATCCCTGAAGAACTGATGGATGAAATGCAGGGGATCGCCGACGGGGTTAATGCCGCAGGGGAACATTCTTTTTCACTTGATAATGTCATCATGCTCAATATAGCCATGGACACCCTGATGAGCATTGTGTATCCGATAATTGTCCCCATACTGCCGGTCGCGGACCTTCTCACCGCAGCCACGCCTCACGCCTGCAACGCCTTCATCGCCTTTGGCGACGCGACCACAGACGGAAGAGTCATTATGGGCCGTGATTTCATGTTCACCCATGAGGTCGTGCATGAAGTAGCCATGCTTATCGAATATGTTCCGGACAACGGGTATTCTTTCGTCAGTGTAAACGCGCCTGGATTCGTGGGTGTGACCGCAGCGATGAACAGCGAGGGTATAGGCATCGGCATGGATGTTGACACCGGTATTGACACTGACCCGTATGACCCGGGAATGGGATGCCTCCTTCTCGCGCGCATGACAATACAGTACTCGGATGAAATGAGCACAGCAATAGGAATAATTAAAAAGGCTGAGAGAGGAGCGCCCTGGATATATGCCATCGGCGATGGGAGAGGAACTGAAGTCGGCGGAGCCATAATTGAATGTTCAGCCTCACGATTTGCCGTGCGGTACGCTGATTTTTCCTACCCCTATCTTTTTCGCCAGTTGGGCTACGCAACTCAGATAGAAGACAAGGATGATCTTGTAGCTGCTACCAACCACTTTATCACCCCATGGATGCAGACCACGGTTCTCCAATATCCATCGCGTGACTCCCTGTGGCGTTATAAAACCATGGTAAACCTCATCGTCGATTCATACGGAACAATAGATACAGCTAAAGGAAGAGAGCTCATAGATTTTCTTCATCCCCCCAATTATGATTATTACGGGGATGACCCGGACAGGCCAGTTGCTTCCAGTGTTAACCTTTTCGATCTGGAAGAACTCACGGTGTGGTCACTCTTCGGCCTGTACAGCAATCCCTGGGCCTCTCATCAGCTTTAGAATGCCCGTAAATTATTTCATCCTCCCCTGCCCATACCGGCGCAGGGGAGGGTCTTGGATCAGGATTACAGTCAATGCGTTTATGGTCTCTCAGTCCGGAATATCTTGACCAAAAAGGGCTGGTTGCTCTCTGGCGAGAGAGCCTTCTTGCCCAAAAAGTCCTCGAGGGAAGAACAAGGGGCTATAAAAAACATCCCCAGTTAACGAGATTTATCCGCACAAAAAATCCTTTAGCATCAATAGGATTATATCTTAAAGAAATATATAACGAATCAGTAAAAAGAGGGTATTCCTTTAATGAGGCAAAAATTAAAACAATTCCCGCAGATATAAACCCTATACCGGTCACGGCCGGCCAAATAAATTATGAAATGGCACTGTTGAAAGAAAAATTAAAAATTAGAGACAAAAAAAAATATGCAGAATTAGGCGCTGAAACGAATCCCCGGACCAATAATCTCTTTATAGTTGTTGAAGGGGGTATAGAAGAATGGGAAAAAACTAAAAGCAACATACTTAAAAATATATAAAAAACCAACAGTCACCACAAACCCCTCTGAACATTTTTATATTTCTGATTACGTCAATTTTAAGTTTTGCGTATAGTAAACATGCCTAGACATTTTGTTGTTATGAAACACAAAAATTAAATGGCCTGAGACAATGATGCCCCTGGAACAGCGTATAAAAAAACCCGGTTCCAGCCGGGCTTCTTTTTTTTATATCTCATACCCATAATCATGGATGGGCGCCACTGATAATATTGACCAGAGTTTTAATGTTTACCGAAAGCAGATGGTTCTCATTAATATATCTTTTTGCATTCTCGGATTGGATGTCATAAAGTTTCTTGTCATTGACCAGGGTTAAAAAGTCCTCGCAAAGATGCTCAATGTCTTTAGAATGATAGCCGGCGTTATACTTATCAAATAAATCACCATAATTTAAATTCAATGAAAGAATCGGCAATCCGGTCGCTGCGGCCTCAAGAACAGCCATCGGCCAGTCCCCTTCCAGCTGTGATGTAATGCAGAATATCCTGCTTTGGGAAAGAAGATCATATATCTGATTATTATTAATAAAATCAATAAATATTATATTACTGTTTTTCTGGGCCTCTGATTTAATTTTTATAAAATAATCTTCTTTATCAGCTACTCTGGAACAGATCATCAGGAAGGCATACTCCTTATTCCGCCTGGCAAGCTCAATAAAAATTTCAGGATTTTTCCATGGCTCACACCGGGCTACCCATACAGCATCATAAAGCTTCACTTTTTTCTGAGGGATTTTTTTGAGGTCAAGTCCCTTCTTTATAATTTTAATTTTTTTCTGCTGTGTTTTGGTGATCAGTTGTTTATACTCATATCCATTCTGGACAATAAGCTTATAAGCAGATGACAGCAATACCGGGAAGAGCAGGCATTTTTTTTGATTTTTCTGATAACGTCCCCGGCTTTCGATGTCATGGGCAAACATGAAAACAAATTTTATTCTCTTCACCCGGCAATATAAAGCGAGAAGGCATGAAAAAAGAGTGAGGCCCCTCTGGATTATTACGTCCGGCCTGATGTCTTTAATTATTGAATGATAAATAAAAAATTTTTTAAAAAGATTATCTGATTCACTATAGGTCTTGATCAGATTAAAATCAGAGCCGTCATTAAAATCAATTCTAGGGTAATTAATAATGAAAGAAAAAACCTCTATCCCCTCAAGACTTTTAAGTTCGCGTGTTATCAGATACATCTGGATATCAGCACCACCGAAAGTCCTTTGAGAATAACGGTTAAAAAGGGCCTCTGAATCTTTTGGAAAAATGGTTATTATTTTCAATGCACAACCCTTAAGTTTGCTACAAATACTTAATCGCAAAAGAAAATGTTATTTACAAGTAAAAAAATATCAGCAGAATAATAATTCTTTAAGATTAAATTATGGGCACCTCTAAAAATCAGGAGTTTCATTATTATCAAATATGATAACTCCTGATTTTATCAGATAATGTGCCCACAAGGGAAGATCAAAAATGTAATTTATAGAGGTTCCCTTATATCAAATTAACCAAAATTATGCCAAAAAACTATGCAATAATCCTTGCCGGGGGAAGCGGTTCACGCATGGGTCAAACAATCCCCAAACAGTTTCTTCCATTAGGTAAACAAACCGTGATTGAATGCACCGTCTCGGCTTTTCTTTATCACCCCGAAATTGAGGCTGTGACTGTTGTATGCCCTGCCGATTATATCAATGAAATACAGAACCTGATGAACCGGCATCAGAACGGCAAAAAAATTAAAACAGTACCAGGCGGAACAACACGGCGTGATTCCTCATGGCGCGGCATCACGTCCATGGACTTTAACGAGGATGACATCCTGCTCATTCACGATGCGGCAAGGCCTTTTATCGACAGCCAAACTATCGATAAATGCATCGAAGCTGCAGCCAGGCATGGAGCTGCAGGGACATACGTAAAAGCGATTGATACCGTTACCCAAATCGAAGAAGATCGCGTAACCTCAATCCCGCCCAGGAACCACTTATATTATGCACAGACTCCTCAGTCGTTTCGATTTTGCATTATTCGGTCTTCTCACGAAAATGCCCGGTTAAAAGACATTGAAGCGACCGATGACGTTTCACTTGCCCTTGAATCGGGTTTCTCTGTTGTCAAAGTTGACGGCTCTTACCAGAATATAAAAATAACCACCAGAGAAGATTACGAATACGCCTGCTATTTGGCAGAAAAAGCCATGTAGCTGGCTTGTTTGCGAATAACGTTACTGGCTTTCCCTCATATTTTCCCTGACTTCACGCATGATGTCCTCATCAGACTGCCTTTTACGCAGCTTCACCCGGTAGCGTATATCAAATTTCGTGGGCTCAACGATATTGCCGGGGAAAGAAAATGACCAGCGCTGCATGTCTTCAGTAATTATTTTGTCAATCTCCATGATATAGGTAGATTTTTTCGGCCGTACCTTCATTACTTTACCTGAATCAGGAAACAGCAATATAGAAACAACGCCTTCTCTCGTCTCATCTATCATGTCAATGGCGCGCACTTCATTGCACATATACCGGTCACCCTGGCTGTCAACCACACGGTCGATCACGCCCCTGTTTTTCATTTGAGAAATAATATAACGGTCGGAAGACAGAAAAACCCTGAAGATCTCCTCTGCATCGCCATTCTCATTGAGGAATTCCTTATCTTCGGCACTGAGACCGTCTGTAGAAGTAATATTTTTTTGTGACCCGGCACACGAAAGAACCATAGCGAAGGCCAGCAGCGCAACCAGAGATTTACCGTGTTTCATATTTGTTACCTGTTGATATTTTTCATTTTAAATAAAAAGTAGAAATAGTTGTATAACAATGTTTTTCCCTGATCAAGAACTTTTTTATTATAGAATACTGCTCTTCCATTTCTCGGCCATATCCTGCAAATCATCAGCTGAATAGTTTCCTGAAATTCCTTTCTTTTCAATTAAGTAGTATATGATTGTTCTGTTATCAAGCCCCCAACTCTGGGAAAGACCATAAAAAATCGTTCTTAAATATGCCGCGTCAGGTTTAACAAACCGTGAATTTTCACCATGAGAAGCAGTAATAGTGAGGACAGGAATATCATCGAGTGTTCCGCAATAGAGCACCCGGTTATACCATAAATCATCGGATTCAGGCATGAGCAGAACAGAACCGGCATGTGATAATGCAACCGGGTCAAGCGAAACCACCCCTCTGGCAGGGTCCAGCCCGTTTTCCTGGAGCGTGATATCGATAAACTGTTGCAGCGAAATCAGATAGCACCGCCCGTACGTCATTGCTGAAACCGTCTCCTCCGGCGTGATAAAGGCGACCCCGCCATTGCCCCAGGTTTTACTCGATTTCGAAAAATAAAGCTCCCTGCAAAATTCATAGGGCATGTCTTTCAGGGGGGGATGTTTATCAGCGCATCCCCGGTAAGACCTGCTGCTGTACCTGCACGGGCCGCCGGTGATATAAGCGAGAAACCGCTCTGTCAACAGGTTTGAACCGTATGCGGCGTACCAGACCGGCATGTCACTCTGCGCAGCCATAACCACACTTCAATAATTTATTGACATCGGCGGGGGATGCCTGAAAGTATATGCAAGCGGAGGTGGCAACCATGAGTTTCGTTCTTGTCGTGTATGCAGTTTTTCTCATCACCCTGACCATAATGAAATATAAAAGGATGTTTAGCGTTGCCGTCGTGATTACCTTCCTCTTCCTGTCAATCACCGCGGTGCTGCTTTACGGTCTTCAGCATTTCGACACCGCCTCATCCTGGCATGTGTTTGGAAAAGACATCGAACAATCAACCTTCATCCATCTCCTGGTTGTTCTCTATGGCGTCAATATCATCTGCGCGGCAATTATCATACGAAACTACAGAGATTACCGGAAAGTAAACAGGGGATGATTACAGTATCTCAACCGGAACGGGAATAAAGGTCATGATCAGCACCGCCATACAGAACCATCCCATGATCTTTTCAGAAAGAGAGAGCCTTCCCGTTTCAGGTATGTAAGGATGGGCTACCATCAGTACTGAAAGGGTGAGGACGATCCAGACAATCCATCCATTCCAGACAAACGAAAGCACAAACAAGCCGATAAGGGCCGCCCACCCGGCCACTCGCTGCCTCTTACCGACAAGCGCATAAAGAATATGCGCACCGTCAAGCTGGCCGATGGGCATAAGGTTGAGTCCGGTGATAAGAAAGCCTATCCATCCAGCCCACGCGTACTGAGAAAGCATAATGTCCTGCCCCTGAGGGATCGGGCCGTGAACCGCGGTTACGATCAGCTTGAAAAGCAGCGAATCGCCGAACACAAGCACGGGAAAGTCCCCGCTCGCGACGGGGATCGGCTGCACTGATGAAACATGTATGCCGTATATCACTGCGGCAAGGCTGAGAACAAATCCCGGCAGCGGCCCCATGGCGCCGATATAGAGAAGCGCTTTCCGGTCCGGGATGGGCGACTTTGTCTTTATCACCGCTCCCATGGTCCCGATCAGTGAGGGGAAAGGAATGAAAAAGGGAAGCGTTGCCACAACACCAAATTTTCTCGCCGCGAAAAAATGGCCGAATTCATGAACCAGGAGGATCGAAAGAAGCGTCGCTGAATAGGGGATCCCGCTTATCACATACTCAATCACGGTCTCACCAGAATTCCCGCCGGCCCATGTCGTGGTCCCGAGGGTGATCACGAACAGGACGATATGCAGACCGATCCTGTTTTTATACGGCGCCGGCTTCGGGTAAACCGGGTACATTCCGGGCTCGCTGTCATGTTCTTCCATTGAAGCTTTAATGCGGCGCGGCATGCCGTTGTTCAGCCTGAAGAGATATTCTCTCGCAGACTGGTTAAATTTTTCTTTCATGGTTGAATAGCGAAATCGCATTTCCGAAAACCAGTACCGTGTAATAAAAATTCAGATTGAGCTTCGTATAGAAAGTTACAGAAGACGAACACGCAAGCCAATCTCGGTAGTGTACCCGACCATCCTGTCTTTAACGCTGCCTTTATCATCAATAATATATATAGTCGGATAAGCGCCGATCCTGAACCTGCGCGCAATATCGTCTGAAGCAGCGGCGACCGGAACTGACAGATTGTTATCACTGACATATTTCCTGATATCGTCGACCGTGTCCCATGACAGCGCAACCGCGATTATTACCGTGGACGAGGTCCCATTCTCCTTCAGCGCGACTATATTCCGCGAAGTATACTTGCATGCTTTGCAATACGGTGAAAAAAAATACAGCAGAACCCGTGAGCCTTTAAGCGCGGAGAGATCCATCTTTTCTCCATCAATTATGGCAAACGTCACATCCGGTGCCGGTGTCCCTTTCCCTATAAGGTCCTTCGCCTTCCATTCTTTGAGGCCCCACAGTACAATCAGAAAAACAAGTATCTGTACCGTAACTGAAACAATTGTCTTTACTTTTTTATTCACTGTCATGATGTTTTGAAACGCTCCCCGGACCAGACGGTTACGGTTCCCTGTTATGACCGCCATGATTATAATGCGATTAATGTCGATTACAAAAGTTTCCTGTAAACCATAATTTTTTTCTTTATATACTCAGGGGTATAGGTGTTATTCCACGAATCAGGATCTTTCAGCGCGTTATCATAGATTCTGATCAGGGTCTCTGCATATTTTTTCTGGAGATACCCGTTCTTTTTAACGGAATGAATATTGGTCAGCATGAGTTTTTTCGAAATCAGGGTCACAAAACGCGCGCCATCAGGTGAAAACGAGGCGTCTTCTCCTTCGATGCCGCAGTTCAACAGGCTGTTCGCACGAATATCGTATAGGTGCAGAAGCTGGTTTGCCAGAACGGTGACGACTTTTGCGACCGGGGAATAGCTGATGTTCGTGTTCAGCGATCCCGTGACAAGGGCCAGGCTCTTCCCTGAACGCAGGTCATGGATACACGCGCTGAAATCACCCATGGAACCCTTTCTGAACAGCACCCGATCATTGTCGATCCAGAAAATTTCACCTGCCGAACTGACGCCGCGGAGCATGCTTTTTTTCGTTCCGGATATGACCATCGCGCTGTATTCACCGCCGGTTCCGCTTACGACAAGCACTTTCTTTCTGTTAGGCGAATAAAAGGGTACGGTGATTCCATCCTTCACGATTATTGCGTGGTATTCACTAAGGGGGATGATTCTCTTTTCAGTTCCGGAATCAGGGCCGTATTCGCAGATCCCCCTCGCGGAATGATACAGGATTGAATCTTCTCCTGGCACCATTGAGTAATCGGCAAACGGATAATCCGACGCGGTGCTGCTTACCGTTCCTGTTTCGAAAGATATCATCAGCCTGCTGCTCCGGGGCATTCCCGAAGGGCCGATGGTGATCTGCTTTAAAAATATATATCTTCTTCCTGAAGACATGAGGGCGGATGTGATGGTGCCTTCCGCCCTGGCGATCTCTTCTCTTTGATGTTTTTTAGTATTGTAGCGGTAAACGATATTAACCGCTTCAGCTTCTTTAACATAGATGAGCTCATGGCCCGAAGCCCACAGTGCGTGTATGATTCCCGAATCAACAAGCACTGATCCGAGTTTCTGGTAGAGAGAAAATTTGTTCTCCTGCAGTGAGCGGTAATGGCGGGAACCGCTTTTAAGATACAGCGCGTCAAGATCGATGTCCCGCGCGAGTGAGGGGATAAAAAGCAACACGAAAAAAAGCGCTGCCGCGAGAGATGTTCTTTTCGATATTCGTCCGGTCATGATACCGCGCTTTTATTGTGCCGGGGAAAAGCCTCCAGGATTATTCTGCCGGCGCTCCTGCTGTGTCCTGCCCGGCTCCGGCATCAGGGGCCTGGTCTTCCTGCGGAGTGGCGCTGTCATCGGTTTTTATCGCGTTATCAGAATCGGCTTTTTCCTGTTCAGCAGGCGCTTCATCTTTTTTCTGCGGCACCGGCGGTATTTTAAAACGCTGCCCGGGAAAAATCAGGTCAGGGTCTTTGATCTGGTCTTTATTGGCCACATAGATGAGCGGCCACAGGCGCGCGTTTTTATACATCCTCTGGGCTATCTTCCAGAGGCAGTCGCGGTCTTTGATATTGAGCCGCACCACATAATAGTTCACGGCTTGCACGTCAACCGGTGAAACGCCGTATTCCTGTTCAATGCTGATGCTGAGCGATTTGAGGATCACCAGGGCTTCATCCGCTTTTACCATGGCGTCACGATACGACTGCGCTTCATGAAGCTGCCTTGCCCCGGCAATTAACTCATTTGCCTTTCCGGTTTCTGCGGCAAAAAGATTTTTCGAATCAGCGGTGATTATTTTCTGCAGCAGGGCCTCGGCGTCCGCGATCTTGTCTTCGGACATCCCCTTTTCGGTTTTCAGCAGCGCGGCGAGAAAATAATTCTCCGCATCAGAAATCTTCACCTGGGCATCTTCGGCCTTTTCCTGGTCAAGAAAAGCCTCGGCCTCGTTCAGCGAGCCGAGTGCGTTCGCGATCTCTTCGGTCGCGTAATCATCCCCCCGCTCATTTTTAAGATTTTCAATGTTCGCCCTTAAAACCTTTATTTTATCACGCGCGGTGAGGAGCATCACTTTTATTTTCGCGGCCCTGATGTATTGTTCAGCCTCGGTCGCGTTCACGTCAGCCTCGCTGATTTTGTCCGCTTTGAGGGATTCCTCGGCCCTGGCCAGGGACTCGCCTGCCGCGGCAAGCTCCTTTTCCGCGGACTTCTGCGTGTCCTGTTGAATCAGATTTTCGCGCTCGGCTTTGAGCCTGCCGATCATTACCTCAAGCGCGGATATGCCCTCTTCCGCGGCAGTGATCGCCAGGTTAAAATGGTTTATCGCCTCAGTTGATTTAAGATGGGAATCCCAGTATTTCTTTTCATTGCTCAGTACCGCGGCCTCACCGACAAGGGTCGCTCCGGCGGCAAGCTCGTCAGGGGAATATTTTTCCGCGTTCAAAGCAAGGGCGCGGTCGTGAAGCGCCATGGCCTGGTCAAGAGAGTCCTTTGCGAGAAGGGGAAGCGACTTTTCAATCGCCTTTTTCGCGGCTTCATATGCGGCTTTGGCCTCGTCCAGGGATTTGCTGAAATTTTCATCCTTTATCTGGCTATGGCATGCATACAGCTTTTCCTCGGCTTTGCCCAGGTCTTCCGGGTCATAACGGTCGGCTTTGACTTGATGCGCCCTGGTGATGGCTTTTTTCGCTTTTGCCATTTCCTTTATAGGAACATCGGTCTGGCAGGAAAAGATAAAAAGAATTACCGCAATAAAAAGACTCGTCTTTGCCATCACTTTCATGGAACGTTTTCTCCTGTGAATTACTTGATTCGCTGCGCCTTGAGGGTCACGCTGTTCGGATAAGTATCAAGAATTTCAATACTGAACCCGAATTTTTCCGCCTTGAAAACAAGCTCATCCGTAAAGTCGGTCGTCCTGCCGGCAAAGTAGACCTCCAGGTTCGCATATTTGCCTGACTGGCCTTTTGAAATAACTTCCTGCACTCCCCGTATGCGCTGGGTAATGTCGTTGCGAAACTTGGTCATGTCTTTATAATCCAGGCCGGCGACATTGACAACGATCTGCCGGCGGGACGTCGCCTGTATAAATTTTGCCGCGATGCTGTTGATGAACGGGCCGCTTTTAAACAGGCCGTTTTCATCTTCAGAGCCGACAATCTGTTTTAGCGCGTTCCCGATCGCGTATTTTGCCGCGGTTTCATCGTTGATATGCAGTCCCGCGGCCTGTTTGCTTGCCGTTACCAGGATTGATCCCGTGTACACATCAACCGCTTTCAGGCGTATGATCGCAGACTTTGATTTCATGTCCTTGATATTATAGTCGCCGAGAATTTTTGACTGGTCAGAAACCTCGGTGGTGCCGGTGATTACCACTTCAGCGCCGTTTTTATTGAGCAGCAGGTCCCTGACATCGCTGGCGACATCCCCCCTGATCGCCCGGTTCATCCGTGATTTCTCTTTCTGCATCAGTGTTTTAACCGTGGCATTGTCAACAAAATCAAATCCGGCGTCACCCATCATGTTCTGTATTACCAGCTCGGTTTCAGTAAAGCCCGGAGCGCTTTTTTTCCCTTCAACGGTCTCTTCGATCAGCAGGAGAAATTTCGGCCGGCCGTAGTCCGCTATGGCCTTTTTAACGATATCATCCACGGCAGCGGGCTCCACCGTGCCTTCAATGACCACTTTGTATATGGAGCCTTCCTGCCATTCCTTTACAACAACTTCATCCCTGACAAGGCCGGACATCTTCGCTTCAATAATCGATGAAACCAGACGGTAGTTCTCCACGATCTTTTTACCGGATATGGTTGTACCGAGCATCTTCTCAACGAGCTTTTTCCTGGCGTCCTCAAGCGCGCGGTCCCTGGCCAGAGCAGTGTCATCGTCAAATATCTTTGCCCAGCCTTCCGCCCTTCCTCTCTGAGAATCAGTTGCCGCAGACTTGTCTTTTACGCGGCCACCGGCGCAGGAAAGCATAAAAGCGACGAGCAGTAAAATTACCGGGGACCGCATCTTCCTGTTTAGCATGATGTCTCCTTGTCAGTGGATTATTGTTACTTTATAGTCCATAAACAAAAATAGTCAAATTATTTTCTTTAATAAAGCTTTTCGCGGTTCCCATGCAGGGACTGGCCCAATTTTTATTATTGACAAAAGCCCCCCATCTTTTTAGAGTTTACAATTCCTGACCCATCAATCGACGATTATTCAGGATAGATGAACAAAAAAATTTTTTTGAACACTTCACCGTGTTCTTGATTTGAAAATTATTAATTGACGAGGTGATATACATGAAAAGGACATTTCAGCCAAGCAGGACAAAAAGAAACCGGAAACACGGATTTAGATCTCGAATGAGCACAGCTGAAGGAAGAAAAGTTCTGAAAAACAGGCGTAAAAAAGGAAGGCACAAGCTGACTGTTTCGGATGAAAAGAGGTTGCCTAAATAAGTTTAAGGTTGCGGGATCCATGTGAAAAGGGAATATTCGTTAAAAGGCGCGTCTTTGTTTCAGGAAATATTTGATAATGGAGTAAAGCTGCAAAAAAAGGGAGTCCAGATAATTACCTTAAAAAAAAACAGAATTAAGAGGGAAAGTGTTTTAACAAAAATCAATGATGGTCATATTCAAATAGGAATTGTAATCGCGAAAAAAATCGGCAAAGCAAACATTCGAAACACGTTTAAAAGAAGAATCAGGGCAATCTGCAGAGACTATTTACCAGAACTTGATAACCATTGTTGTTTAATAATCAGACCGGGAAAAAATTTTTATTTTTTACGATACCATGAGCAAAAAAATATTCTGGCGTCTCTTTTTCAAAAATCAGGGCTGTTGGTAGATGAAAAAAGTTAAAAACAGTATCCAATATATACACGAAGCGACAGTGACACTGCTTGTCCTGATGATTCACGGCTACCAGAATCTGCTCAGGCCGATGTTGCCGCAGAGCTGCAGGTTCTATCCCTCATGTTCTGCCTATGCGATTGAATCACTGAGAACGCATGGGATCGTGAGGGGCCTTATTCTTGCGCTTTACAGGATTCTCAGGTGCAATCCCTTTAACAGCGGGGGTTATGATCCGGTCCCTCTGAATTTTTCATTATTTAAACAGCCTTAATCCCTTCTCACATCCGCCCCGGAGTATACGTATACTCTATTCATCCTATTAATATCTTTTATTAAATATCAGTTTTTTTATCAGGATGAAATTTAAGAATTTTAACAACAAATTTAATACTTAATGATTTTGGAAGGAAACAATGGATAAAAAAACAATTCTTGCTATATTACTCAGCGCAATAGTCTGGATCGCATGGTTTCTCTGGTTTCAGCCCAAAGAGCCGCCGAAACCGGTGACACAGCAACAGGAAGAAGTTCAGGATGAACAGCAAAGCGCATCACAGGAGGAAAAACCGTCACCGGCACAGGATCCGATAACGGTAAAACATGCATCAGCGTTAAAATCCGAATCAACTGTTGATATCAATACCGATAAATATCAACTGCAGCTTACCAATAAGGGTGCTGCGATAAAAAAAATAACCTATCTCGACAGAAAAGTTGATCTCATCGTTCAGAAAACACCGTATCAATCAAGAAACCTTGTTGATTTCGCAGTTTACTTTAATGATGAAGAATTAATGAACGGCAGCGCGATGGATGAGGCCCTGTGGAATTACAGCCAGGCCGGTGACGAGATAAAATTTTTCACGAACATCCTCTATAACGGCATTCCCCTGCAGGTTGAAAAAATATATACATTCAACAAGGATACCTACAGTTTTAATGTCGCTTACCGGATAACCAACAGAGGATCCCGGCCTTTCAGCCTGCAGAACGGCACACTGATTTTTTCGCCCGGGGACATGCTGGGCCCTGAAATGGACTTTAACAACCGCTATAACCAGATATCCAGCATTTACTCTATTGATAACGACTTTAATAACGGCCACAAGGGCAACGGCTTTTTTTCAAAAAGCGGCGACCTTAAAAAAGACGCGGGAACAACAAACTGGATCGGAATATCAAGCAGGTATTTTCTTTTGGTCATGCTCCCGGATGGGTTTACCGGAACCGGCGTTGTCTATGATAACCGCGAGCATACGGGATTCAGGGCCGGGATGTATGTCCGCCTCAAGGAAATAAAACCGGGCCAGAGCACTGAGCAAAAATTCAAAATCTACCTCGGCGAACGGGACAAAGAAAAACTCGGCGCTGTTGATCCTACCATCATCGATGCCGCAGACGTGAGCACCTTGATCGAGCCGATACGCTATTTTGTGATCTGGTGCCTTATGGGGATCAACAAATTCATCGGGAACCTGGGCTGGTCCCTGGTAATATTCTCCATTCTGACCAAGCTCGTGTTCATGCCTCTGACGGTCAAATCAACAGAATCGATGAAGCGCATGCAGATGCTTACGCCGAAGCTCAACGAGCTGAAAGCGAAACATAAAGACAAGCCGGAAGCGCTTCAGAAGGAAATGATGAAGCTTTACAAGGAAAACAAGGTCAACCCCATGGGGGGATGTCTTCCAATCCTGCTTCAAATGCCGTTCTTTTTCGCCCTGTACAGCGCCCTGATCAACTCCTTTGACCTGTGGCAGGCACCTTTTGTCCTGTGGATAAAAGACCTTTCCATGCCGGACACGGTTCTGACCATATCGGGATTCAACCTGAATATACTTCCATTGATCATGACCGCGACCACGTTCTTTCAGCAGAAACTGACCACCGTGGATACCGGCCAGCAGCAGAAAATCATGATGATGGTGATGCCGTTTGTTTTCATTTTTATTTTCTGGAACATGCCTTCGGGTCTGGTTCTTTACTGGTCCCTGCAGAACATATTCCAGATTGCCCATCAACTGATCACTAATAAATTCGGAAAGAAAGAAGAATAATCAATATCCATTTAAGGAGACATCATATGAAAGTTATCGAAATTGAAGGAAAAACCCCTGATGACGCGACTAAGAAAGGGATGGCTGAACTCGGCATCGAGGACGCGGAAAAAGTCACGGTGGAAATCATCGACCAGGGAAGAAGCGGCATTTTCGGATTCGGTGTATCAAAACCGGCTAAAGTAAGAATTTATTACAATGACTTCGTTGCCGATGTGGGCAACCTTGCCCGGGATGTCCTTCTTTCAATATTAAAGAAAATGAACCTTTCGGGAGAAGTCAAAGACATCAAGGAAGGCGAATCCAAGGTTTATATCGAACTGGAAAGCGAAAAAAGCTCAGGCCTCATTATCGGCCGAAAGGGCAAAACCCTTGAAGCGCTGCAGTTTATCGTCAATCTTATCGTGAACCATAAAACAGGCACGGAAAAGAAAATCATCCTTGATATCGAATCATACAGGGCGAACAGGGAAAAAGCGCTGAGAAAACTGTCCAGAGAAATTGCACACAAAGTGATCAAATCAGGAAGGCCCTGGACCCTTGAACCGATGAACCCTTTTGAAAGAAGGCTCATCCACATGTCACTGCAAAATGACAAGAGGGTAACCACAAAAAGCGAGGGCCAGGGTATTTACCGCAAGGTTACGATATCCCCCACTGCAGGGGAATGAACTTCAGCAGGGCATTATGGTTTATTCATCGTTCACCGATGACACCTTCTGCGCCCCGGCGACCGCACCTGTTGACTCGTCAATTGCCGTAATACGGGTCAACGGGCCGGCAGCCCTTGAAACCGTGCGGTCCTTCTTTTCACGGCCTGAAAAAATCATTCCCCGTGAAGCCTGCCATGGAACAGTTCTTGATGAGGGGAAACCTGTGGATGACGTGATCATCCTGTATTTTAAGTCCCCTGCAACCTATACCGGCGACGACCTGGTTGAAATACACTGCCACGGCAACCAGTTTATCGTTCACCGGTTGATTAAAATGCTCATGAACCGCGGCGTACGCATTGCCGAGCCCGGAGAATTCACCAGGCGCGCCTTCATCAACGGCAAAATGGACCTCACTGAAGCCGAGGCGGTCAACCATATCATAACAGCTCGAAGCGACTGGGAAGTTGAAACATCGCTGAAACAGATGCACGGTTCCCTGAGGCAGGCGGTCAACGAAATCCGCGACCGTCTTATTACCCTCAAAGCGGATATTGAGTCAGGTATTGACTTTATTGAAGAGGACATTGAATTCATATCTTCATCAGAAGCGCTGGACAGCATAAACAAGATCTCGGCCGCGATCAAAGACATGATCACCCGGTGCCGAACGGGCCAGAAACTCTCCCGTGGAATTGACCTGGCCATTGTGGGAAAACCCAATGTCGGGAAGTCAAGCATCCTGAACCTCCTGCTGAACCAGGAGCGCGCCATTGTTTCAGACATCCCCGGGACAACCCGCGACATGATAAAAGAAACGGTGCAGATCAAGGGGATACACCTGAACATTATTGACACAGCAGGAATCGGCATCCCGTCAGATGAAATCGAACGGATCGGCATCGAACTAACCGGGAAAAAAATCGAGGAGGCGTCACTCGTTCTGTGCGTGCTTGACGCGACAACCGGGATCACCGAGCAGGACCGCCCGGTGCTGGAGAAAGTACAATCCAAAAGCGTTTTCTATCTTATCAACAAAATTGATTTAACCAGGGACGCTATTGAAAGTATCGATAAAAACCTTCCCCGCGAAGCGATCCCCTTTTCTGCCAGGACCGCGGAAGGAATTGGGATCCTCGAAACTGAAATCTCGGATTTTCTACGAAATGCCTTTGTTGATTACCGGAACTCATTCATTGCCGATGTACGGGTGATCACCCTTCTGGAGAAGGCGCTTGGATCAGCTACTGAAGCTGCGCTTGTGATTGAAAAAAACGAACCTCCGGAAATTATCGCCTTTGAAATACAGGCCCTGATCGATTATTTTTCGGAAATCACCGGAGAAATAACGCCTGAAGACGTGCTGAATTCGATTTTCAGCAGATTCTGCATCGGAAAATAAGCACTCGTTTTTTCCAGAATAAGCAGACTTATCTCAAATCATGATGGATTTATTTCTGTAAAATCGTTATAATATTATTGACATTTAGAAAACCAATCTGCCATTTTATGATGTTTAACCTGATTTAAACTGTTTTAACCGGTTTAAGTATAACACCTGCTATTATGGATAAAGTTGATAAAACAAAAGAAAACATCGGGGTAAACGAACTCGATGAAGGAACAAGAAAACGACTTTTCGATAAATTCGTGAACGCCGGCGGTGAAATATTATCCGAGCGGCAGAAGAGAAGAACCCTCGTTATCGACAGAGACGGCCAGCGCAAAATGCAACGAAAGCTGGACAGCCATAAAGATAAAACAAAAACAACGTCCAACAGGAGAAGGCCCCGCCAGGAGCCGCTTATCAAAGTGACTCCGGCAAAGAAAAAGGAACCGGTTTCCATCAGCGATCAGGTGAGGAACATAAAGCTGCGGATCAGGATGAAGTTTTTGCGCATCACCAGATACAGCGGCCTTTATTTCAATATCAAGTTTCTTGAAAAATTCAATAATATCTACAAACCGGCCCTCATGGAAATACAGGTCATCTACCTGAGCCTGTTTAAAAAAGACCTGAAAACCGGAAATAAAATCATATCGCGCCTTGACAATATTAAACCTCTGTATGTTGAACTCATCGAAGGCCTGGGAAACCTCTATGACAAGATGTCCATTGACCAGGTAGTTGACCACTACCGGAACTTCCCCGATGTCCCGAAAAAAGTCTCCGAATTAAAAGACCCCCTTATGGATATATTTAAAAAAATCTATCTCCTCAAGGTATATGAAAACCTCTCGCATGAAGCAATAAGCCAGGCGATTGATTTCTTTATAAAAATCAGGGACAAGGGGGAAGGAATTGATTCCTCGACAAAAAGAAAAGTCCGCAATGATCTCTTTATAATATATCACAAACTCTATCCCCGGCTCCACTGGCTTTTCTGTTATTATTACGACGTGTATTTCCCCTATGATGATGAAGCGATTGAAGATTATCTCTCTGTGGAAGAATCCGAAAGATTGGGAAACCGGGTTCTCAATAAAATGTATGAAGTCCAGGAAAATATATACTTCGATACTGACGCTGCCGAAGAGGAAATGGAAGATCACTTCTCTGTCGATGAAAATGAATCTGCCCCGGTAGAAGTCGAGCGGAAAAAATCCGTACCCGACCCTGTTCAGCACGGCCTGGAGTTAATGTACAAACTTGACCTGAAAAAACTTAGGGAAAAATATGATTCTGACGGAACCTTTAACCGAGTGAGCGATACTGATAAAATTTTAGTATCGTTCCTGCTGTTTAACGAGTTTGACAGGGAATATTCATTCATACTGACCACCAATAAAATAAAATTTAATTCAGACTTTATCCGCCGCGGTGAATATAATTACAAAACAAAACTCAATGACCTTTATGATGAAATGAGAAAATCTCATGAAGCGCTGAAAAATTACGCGCATGAACTGAGCCAGTACGAAAAGGCGAGAAAGGAACGCCCTGTCGGCAACACGCAATACATCGAATACACAAAAAAGCTTGAGCTCATTAATAAGAAAAAAAACGTGACCGGAAAAATGGCGCGCATGACAGTCAAAGCCTACATGGAAAAGGTCGCTGAAGAAATGAAAGTCCTGATCGACGATATGACCCAGACCCAGAAGCTCATCGCCAACCCGCAGGACATTCTTGATTTTAATACCGTTATTGAAGGTGATAAAAAAATTAACGGCATGAAAATATATGAGGCAATAAGCGCTGTTTATAATTTTTCATCGGCATTTTCCTACCGGCTTTCCGAAGCAGGGGATCTTTCAGGCAGCAATGAAATGATTGACGAACCGCTTCCCCAGATGGATGAGGAAACAAAAAATTCTTCTGAGCAGAAAAAAGCGAAGGAAGGCAGTGAGAATAAAACTATTCTTGATGAGCTTGACGACATGCTCTGATTCTTTTCATCTCCTCAATCCGCCTCTGCACTATCACCTCCCGGCTTTCACGTAATTCAGGATCGCGGTACGGCGTTGCCTTTACTTCCCGTGACAGCGACCCGGCATACTCCTCGGAAAAAACACCATCACGCATGGGGCCTTTGGCCGCGACAGTGCCTTCCTTTTTTCTTCCATAGGAAGGCCCCCTGCCCACTGAAAAGCCCGCACGCAGCAAAGCAGCGCGGATGTGCAGAGCGCTTGAATACGTCGTCAAGCGGCCGCCCTGGCTCATCTTCCCCCATAACATCCTGAAAAAATCGACAGACCACAATTCCGGATTCTTCGAGGGCGAAAAAGGGTCGTGGAACATGCCGGTAAAACCGTCATCCTCAAGTCGCGAGATGGATGTTCTGGCGTCACCGAACATGAACTCCAGGGAAAAATTCCTGCCTGCGAGGCGCCCTTTTTCGTAGGCGCGCCTGATTTCGCCATAATAGTCATCCCTGCCGTCATGAAAAACAATTTTCTTCATATACGGGGCATAGGACCTGTCTTTTTCAAGGGAAACAATTTCGATCATTCTTTTCGGATGAAGCCGGTTTGATTCAACAAGAAGCGCGAGTATGTTGTAGCCGAGGCCGAAACCGATATCGAGCACACGGAAAAAATCTTGCTTCCGATCAAGAAGACCTGAAGGGTACAGATGCATGCACAGAGCCTCATTATAGGCACCCGAGTCGGAATGCATTGTCTGTTCATACTCGGGGCAGAACAGGGTCCGGGTGCTGTCGCCGGTCCTGGTCAGTGTGTATTTCCGGTCACTCATCGGGTAATCACAAAATCAATATAAGCTTCACAACAGGTATCGTAACATTTTTTGTGCACTATCTTCGCAGAACTATAATCAACCCGCGGCGTGCCGGGTTTTTCAGAATTCCCGCGGAAAGACTCCCACTGTGACACAAGAAAAGCGGCACGCGCCTGCGCTCTTTTCAAAAAAAAAGAATCATCGATCTTCTCTTCCCGGGATGCAAGCGTTGAATCGTAATAATCGTCATCAAGCGTTTTGCAGTGCACATATACTCTCAGGACTTTCTCCTTCACTCCTTCCCATTTTTCACGCTGGCTCCATGACCCGCCGGCACACGCCGACAGCGCTGCAGCGATCACCAACAAACTCAGTGTTATGAATATGTTTTTCATATAACGGTTCCCGCAGGGGTAATTTTGATTAATTACTATTGACAAATATAAATTCGTGACTATAATTAACACGATATTTATGAGCATTAAAAAATATTATCAATAGATTCAGAATCTCATCCTGTCAATTCTTTCATACATTCAGATTTTATTTTATTCTGCACCGCGTTTCTGGAGTAATACATATGAAGAGAGTTAAAGTTCACGAAGTCTCTATTAAAAAGCCGTATAAAATCCCGAAAATGGGGACTTCCGGCATCAGGGCCACACAGGAGATTTTCAATCAGCCCCGGTACCTGGAGCAGATTGCCCAGGGCATCGCGCTTTTCTTCAAGGAGCTGACCGATCAAAAAGAAATCGCGGAAAATAATAAAACTATTCTTCTGGGAGGAGACCCCCGTCTGGGTAACGCTGACCGCCTGAAAACAATTGCTTCGATATTCGCCGCTTCAGGTTTCAGCCTTTTCATCCCCAAAGACGGCCTTGCCAGCACCCCGGCCATGTCGCACGCAATCCGACATCTGAACCTTGCCGGAGGAGTTACGCTCACGGCCAGTCACAACCCCTTTACCGATGTGGGGATCAAAGTCAATATGGCTGACGGGTCCCCTGCCCTTGATCGTGAAGCGGACAGGATTTTTGAACTGCAGAATAATCTCAAAAAAATCCACTTCCTGGATTACGACCAATTATGGGCCGCAGAAAAAATACAGGAAGTGAACATAATCGATATATACACCGACCTTCTGGACAATATATTTGATTTTGATGACATGAAAAATATTATTGCAGACCGGCGCATCCGCGGCGTGTTTGACCCCATGCACGGAGCAGCGGGCCCGTTTGCCGAGGAAATTTTTCTCAACAGGCTGGGCATGGATGCTGACATGCTCCGCGCAGAACCGAGAGAGGACCTGGGCGGCTATGACAAAAAAGGCATGCCGCTTCATCCTGAACCCGATTTTGACTATATCGACAATCTGATGAGCCACAACCTTTCGGGAGAGTATGACATTGCCGCGGCATGGGACTCGGATGTTGACCGGAGGCTCGACGGCGGGAGCGGTTTTTTCATTGAATCAGCGGACGAATTCGCGCTCTTCGCGAAATACAGCCATTTAATAAACATCCAGGCCCTCTTCCGCAACACCATTTACTTCTGCAGATCAACCGTGACCGCGGGGACCATTGACCTGATGCAGCCTCTGCTGCAGGCCAAATACCCCTCAAAAACAGTGAAAACCATTGAAACGCCCACGGGATTTAAATGGATCGCGGAGCTGGGGAACTGGGGTGTTGAAGAAAGCAACGGCGTGGGCAATCCCTACCTCAGGGAAAAGGACGGTATTTTCTCGACACTGTTTCTGCTCAAGATCATCCTTGAAACCAAGAAGACCCCGCTCCAGCTTATTGAAGAAATATGGAACGAAGTTGGACGGATATATTTCACCCGCGGGGAAGTTTCCGGAAGCAGCAAAAAGGAAGCCGATCAGCTGACACAGATACTCGACCGTGCAGATCAGTATACCGGGAAAAAATTCGGAAAACTGACCCTGGAATCAGCAGGGTCATGGGATTACATCCATCCTGAAACAGAACAGGTGGCGCACCGAAAAGGGGCCTGGGTGCTGCAATTCAGCGAGGGCAACACGGTAAAGGCGCGCTTTTCAGGAACCGGTTCAGGAGGATACACGCTCAGGGTCTACTGTTCAAAGTATGACAACAATTACCGCTTGCCTAAATCAGAAATAACCAGGCCCATGAAAAACGCGTTTGACGCTTTTTTAAAACAGTGCGGATTTCCCGGGAAAAGCGGCAAATATACCGACAAAAACCAGCCTGACATTTACCGGAAAAAATAGATTGGACATATGAAATTTTCTCCATTAAACTTCACTCAAAGGCTATAAATCCGGGTTAATATCAATGGCATATCAGCTGATACTGAAAGGAAAAGTACAGGGCGTTTTTTGCCGGTATTACTGCAGCCAGTACGCTAAAATATTCGGCCTCAGGGGGTCGGCGACCAATCTGGGAGACGGCTCGGTCAGCGTTATCATTGACACTGAAGACCAGGCCCTTCTCCGGGAATATATAACATCCCTCACGTCAAACCCGTCAGATATACGGTTTTTCGGCAGAATAGAAGATGTCTCGGTAAGCTCCTATGACGGCCCCGTGCGCGGGGACTATCTCTTCTGATCATCCCGCCATGTTCTCATCATCAAGGGGATACGGCCGCGGCATTTTCATCCTCGTTGCCCTGATTGACCTGAACATAGAAAAAAGCCCCTGAGTGTCAAGGGAGAGGAAGTTGTAATACGGCGTCGTGCTCAGGTAGTCGTTAAACTCGCGCACTTCGCTCATGAAAAGTGAGTTGTAGTGTTCCCGTGAGTGGCCGTGCGCCGCTTTGCCTTCAGTGAGGCGCCTGATGTCGCCGTTAAAATCCTCGCTTATGTGATACAGCTCATGAAGGATGACTTTGATTTTTTCCGCGGGGGGAAGGTCAAAAAAACGCGGCATATAAAAATATATCAGATAGAGCTGGACAACCCCGTTGACGGCAACCTCCGGCATGCGGTACAGCCTTCCCCGGTGGCGGATGACCGGGGACCCGTTTTTGAACTTCAGGGGGACCAGCTTGCCGTAAAGGCCGCCCCTGCCGCTCCGGTTCGAGGAAATGCACACCCTGACCCGGTTCGCGTCAATGTGATGAAACGACGGATAGCGCATTACCGCCTCATAGATGATATGGCTCAGGGTATCTGAAAGATTTATTGAGGAAATCTTTTTCATCCGGCGCTGTTCAAGATCATTTCTTCGGCCTGCTTGACCGAAAGGTCGGTGACCTTCTCTCCGGCGAGGAGCCTGGCAACCTCGTGGACTTTTTCCCGGTCGCTCAGCCTTTTTACAACAGTCGATATGCGGTCGCCGGACCTGCCCTTCTGGACAGAAAAGTGGTTGTCCGACATAGCGGCGATCTGCGGCAGGTGGGTGATCACCAGGACCTGCCTGTTCTGCGACAGCTTTTTGAGCTTTCTTCCGACTATCTCGGCGACTTTCCCGCTTATGCCGGCGTCGACCTCGTCAAAGATGAGGCTGTCCACGATATCGGCGGAAAGGATCACGTTTTTCAGCGCGAGCATGATGCGCGACATCTCGCCGCCTGAAGCGACCTTCCTGAGCTGCCGCAGGTCTTCGCCCTGGTTCGCGGAAAGCAGAAATTCAACCCGGTCAAGGCCGTGGGGATACAGCACATAGCGCTTGTTGTCCGCTTCGATTTCTCCATCGGGGCTGAGCTCGCGTTTAATGGAAATGCGGAACACCGTTCCTGCCATGCCAAGATCGGAAAGCTCTTTGATTACCTGCTTTTCAAGGACCTGCGCGGCCCTTTTTCTTTTTTCGGAAAGGTCAAGCGCGGTATCCCTGGCCTCCTTCACCGCTTTGCGGTATTCCTGTTTGAGCCGATCGATCTCCTCGTCGCTTGACGTGATCGCCTCAAGCTCCCTGCGGGCCCTGTCGGCGTACTGAATGACCTCGTCAATGGTGCCGCCATATTTCTTTTTAAGGCCTGAAATCAGGGCGAGCCGCTCCTCAACCTCGTTGATCCTCTGCGGAGAAAAGTTGATGTTCTTTTCGTAGTCCCTCAGAAAAATCGCGGCGTCTTCAAGGGAATAGAGCGCCTCCTTTACCGCCTCAAGGCTGTTCGAGGCTTCAGGGTCGTAATGGGACACCACCGAAAGGTTCTGTTCAACGTGCTTGAGCTGCTGGAGGACCCCGCCATCACCGTTGACCAGCTCCGAGGCAGAGTTGATCTCCCTGAATATTTTTTCCGCGTTCGAGAGAAGCGACGATTCATTTTTCAACTCGTCCTCTTCGCCTGCCGAGAGCTTTGCCGCTTCGATTTCCCGTATCGCGTGATCATTGTATTCGATCCTGCGAGCCTTTTCGCGCTCATCGATTTCAAACGAATTCAGCCTTTCCTTGATGTCCTGGAGCGTCGCGTGGAGCTGCCTTATTCGGTCGACCTGCCCCCCGTGCCCGGCAAAGCTGTCAAGAAGCTCGCGGTGTTTTGATATCTTTACGATGTTCTGGTGCTCATTCTGGCCGTGAATGTCGATGAGATATTCCGATATCTCTTTAAGCCTGGATACCGGGATCTGGGTCGCGTTTGCGAAGCTCCTGCCCTTGCCGCTTGAGTAAAGCTCGCGCTTGAGCACCAGAATCGCGTCATCAGAGTCGATCCCCGATTCTTCGAGTATGGGCCCGAGCTGCTGAATCCCGCTTATGTCAAACGTCCCTTCTATAACGGCCTTTTCAAATCCCGAACGGATCATGTCCGTGGTCATACGCTCACCCAGGACCGCGGACAGCGCGTCGATAAGGATCGATTTTCCCGCGCCGGTTTCACCGGTGAGGACGTTAAGGCCCTTCTGAAAATCAATGGAAAGCTCATCGATAATGACAAAATTTTTTATTTTCATATCCAGAAGCATATATCCACTCCGCGCTCATCCCCATCCAAGCTTTTCCCTGAGGATGGCATAAAAATTCTTGTCCGGGTGCATGACTACCTGTATTTTTTTCGCTGATTTGCTGAAAACGATTTCATCATCAGCAGATATGGTCATCGCCTCCTGCCCGTCAATGGTAAGGGTGAGGTTTCTCTCTTCGGTGATGACCCGGGCTTTGAGCAGGGAAGTCACGGGGACGATCATGGGCCGCATGCCCAGCGTATGCGGGCACACCGGGGTGAGGCAGAGCACGTCTGAGGACGTTGGCGTGATGATCGGCCCCCCGGCTGACAGCGAATACGCGGTTGACCCGGTAGGGGTTGATATGATCAGGCCGTCCCCGGAGTATGAATTGAGAAAATGGCCGTCGATCTCGATTTCAACAGTAATCGCGCGTGAAAGCGCCCCTTTGGAAATCACCGCGTCGTTAATAAAGCACAGAGAATCGGTCTGTACCTTGTTCTTGATAATCCCCACCTCAAGAGTTATCCGTTCAGTGGTCAGGTAGTATCCCTGTAAAATGTTAAGCAGGTGATGCGGATACTCTTCAGGGCTGAATTCGGTAAGGAACCCGAGACGTCCCCGATTGATCCCGAAGATCGGCTTCCCCGTATCAGAGAAAAGCCGCGCCGTTCGCAGGAACGTGCCGTCCCCGCCAATGGCAATGACCAGGTCCGCGCCGTGGATATACGAATCCTCATCCCCCACATGGCCGGAAAGGCCTTCACGCTCGACAACTTCGTAAGCGGGAAGCCTTGTCGCCGCACCCTGTGACGACAGGAGGGCAATGATGTCCTTGATAAGGGGCAGCGACCCGCTGTCATTCGAATTAAAATTTATGGACACGTTCCTGATCATGGATATCCTTCTCAACTGTTAAGTATACATACGGGTTTGCGATTTACGTCAATAAATAAACTGGATTAAAATAAATACTATTTGATTTTTATTTCATACTTTCAATGCTCAGATAATCAGGTAAAGCCATGCGTTTCAATGACCCTCAATTCGCCCGGGAATATGAAAGCAAGCTCGCGGATGAAAACTATCCCGGGAGCCTGTACACTCATGTTGTCCGGGAGCTGGCAGGATGCGAAACCGTAATTGACGTGGGAGCGGGCACCGGATTTTTCGCGCTCCCCCTTGCAAAGGAAGGCAAGCAGGTAACCGCGGTTGAACCCTCTCCTGTCATGATCGGAATCATGAAATCTAAAATAACCCCGGGTATTAAAAAGAATATCCTGATTGAACAGTGCGCATGGGAACAGTGGGACGGGCCCGCATCCGAGGGCCTGATCTGCATGCACTCGATTTACGGTATGGATGACATTCCGGCTGCGCTGAAAAAAATGAAAGAAAAATCACACCGTTCTCTCGTTATGGTACGGGCAGCCCGCGGCAGAAGGACGATTTCGGAAGTGTTGCGGCGGCACCTGGTGCAGACAGCAACCGCTCCCGACTATCCGTCATTGATAAAAAAAGCCCTGTCTAAATTTGAATATCACTTCACAGAAACCCTAATCGAGGAAACAAAAATAATACGCATCCAGGATCTTGACCGCGAAGCCGACTTTTACTCCCACCAGATTTTTAAAAACCGGGAACACAAAGCTGAAATCATACGCCTGATTGCCGCAGAATCTGAAAACAAAGGCGGCACCTACCGCTTCACCGCGCTCCACCGTGACCATTTTTTTGTCTTTTAAAATCACTCTTTCCGAATTTTCGGGAAAGACAGCAACGGAAACACAGAAAGCACATCTGTATCTTTCTCTGTGTTCTCCGTGACCCTGTGGCCGTCTTTTTCACCTTGTTTTTTGACATTTAAATCCCAACATTCCCGAATGAGCCTTTAAAATTAATGCAGAATATAAATACTCTATATTGACATAAATCCCCTTTTTGATACAATAAAATGATTGCTGATCAATACTCTCGATCCGCTGGAGCAGTCCGTATAATAAATAAAATTGAAAAAGCGGAAAGCGGATTTCAGTTTCAAACCAGGGGGAAATACATGAATGTTAACGATGTAATCAACACCGCAGAATTGAAAGAAAGACTGGACGGGGACTTCGAACTGTTAAAAGAACTGATTACCATCTTCCTTGCTGATTCTGAAAAACTGCTCAATACGATTGAAGAAGCCATTAATAATGGAGATTCAGAAAAAGTCGGCAAAGGATCGCACACGATCAAAGGCGCGGTATCAAACTTTTCCGCCAGAAACGCTTTTGACGCAGCATATAAGCTTGAACAAATCGGAAAAAGCGGAGACCTGTCTTCAGCTCAAAGCGCTTTTTCATCCCTGAAAAAAGAAATCAGGCAGACCGGGGAAGCGATGAAAGAACTTCTCAAGCAGGGCTCCTTCTGAGGTTCAGGTAAAAGGCGGCAATCCCTCCCAGAGTAATGAAGGCCGTACCAAGCCAGACAATCCATATAAGGTGTTTCTTTGAAACCTCGATCACCGCGCTGTCTGGCGGGATCACGGTATCCCTGCCCGGTGTTACTGAAATCATCACCTTTTTGGTGGCGACATCAATATCCGCAATGGAAACGCTGCGGTCAGTTCCCGGGATTTTTTTGTCTATGGATACGCTGTTTCCCTGAATTATTTTCAAAGCAGGAAACACGGCCTTCCCGTCAACAACAAGGTCGGCTATGATGGTAGGGCTTTCCGAGGCCATGTTTTCTGTCCTGAAGCCTTTGAAGCGCACTGATAATTTCCCCAGGGATTTCTGTTCATCAACACCAATGAGCAGGCTTGTCGCTTCACTGACCCCGCTGTGGAACGCCAGGGGAGAAACATACACATCACCGGCGAATTCGTGAATAACATAGGGAGCGCGGTACCAGGAACCGGTTTTGGCATCGAAATAATAATCAGTAAATATTTCGTACACCTTGTCGCGCTTTCTGGCAGTGAAGCGCAGGGCCGTTTTTTCCGTCCCTTCAATTCCCTTGAACGTCATGAGCATGGAAGAAACTTCTTCCTCGACATCTTTATGAAGGACTTTCTGTTCTGATGTTGAATGATATCCTGAAGCCATGATGCCGATCACGAGCAGGGCGGTGCCGATATGGGTCAGCCGGGAAGGGATGATCGCGGTAGTTCGCGTTTTAAACAGATCATAGCAGCACATGACAATCACAAACAGAGAAATGATGGTAAAAACATGGGGTATCGGATTGAACGTGTAGGCGATATTGAAAAGCACACCGGCGGTGAGAGAAAACACCAGAGCAACAATTACCGACCTGTTTTTTATTGTGCGGCCTGTCATAGTCAGGGTTGACAGTATCATGATCACCAGAATGAGGATCCCGAAAGGGACCGCTATGTTATTATAAAAATTCTCGGTAACGGCAACGGGCTTGTCCCGGAACACCCCTGAAATGATCGGCATGGATGTCCCGACAAGCACGACCGCGGCGAAACCGATGAGAACAATAACGCCAAATGCGGCGAGTGTATCCCAAGATAAAATTTTATTGGAAACGCTGTTGGTCTCTATGCCTCCCCTCCTGTTGATAAAAAGGGCCAGGGCGATCACCACATAAAACAGCAAAAAGGAAACAAGGAATGGCGCAAGACCGTAATCGGCAAAGGAATGCACGGAAAAATCGGAAAGCACGCCGCTCCTGGTCAGGAACGTGCTGTAAAAAACCAGTATAAAATACACGAGGGAAAGAACAATATTCGTCCTGGCCAGCACCTTCTTTTTACGCTGCAATATGATGCCATGAACAAGGGCCAGGGATATAAGCCAGGGAATAAGCGAAGAATTTTCAACCGGGTCCCAGCCCCAGTAGCCGCCCCACCCCAGCACTTTATACGCCCAGTACCCGCCCATAAAAATGCCGACGCCAAGGCTGATCATGCTGAACAGCACCCAGGGATAGGAGCGCTTGATAATTATTGACGCGTCCTTTTTCATCAGAGCTGAAAGCGCGTAGCCGAAAGGCACCACTGATGACGCATAGCCCATGAAGAGAACAGGGGGATGAGAGACCATCCAGGGGTCAACCAGCAGGGGGTTCATGCCCTGGCCGTCAGCCGGTTTAAAACCGGGCTGAACGTCCTTGTACACGTCCCATATCTGGCGAAAGGGGCTGTCTACCATGAGGATGATCAGGAAAAAAACCTGGGTGATCACGACGATCGAAAGGATGATGTTCTGATTTTCATCCGAACCCCGGGTCACAACCACGCCGAATATATTCAGTATCAGGAGCCACAATAAAAAGCTGCCCTGATTTGCCGCCCAGAAAGCCGCGATAAGATACACCGCAGGGAGGTCTTTTGAGGTATTGCTGTAAACATAGGCGTTCTGAAAATCATGCGTCAGCAGGGAGCCCGCGAGCAGCATTGATGCAAGGACGATAAGGATACTGGTAAGATAATACAGTTGCCGTGACGTCACCAGGGCATACGGGTTGCCGGAAGCGCTTCTTGCCAGGAAGAAAAGCGCGGCAATCGAAACAAGCAGTGCTATGATAAGCAGGGTATTGCCGTTAAGTAAAGATCCCAGATACATGTTACTGTTCCTTGCTGTATTTTGACGGGCATTTTACCAGGACTTTATCAGCCAGGAAGGCCCCTGAACCACGGTCATATTTCCCCAGCAGCACGATACGGTCCGCGTGATCGAAATTCAGCGGGACCGCCCCGTTATGGCTGACCACCATGGAGTCGCCTTCTTCCCCCTTTATCGTGAAAGAGAATGAGCCGTCTTTATATTCCACGGGTTTTGATTTGTCCCGCATTCCAATGATCTGAACATATGAGCCCTGGTTTCTGACCGCATATTCGAATGAAACATAGGGGGACATGATGTTATTCGAAAGAGACAGCACCGCCACCACCATTAGGATGAGAACGATGCTGAAAAGAATTATATTTCTGTTTTTCATACCTTCACAATTTCCTTTTCAATTTTTTTACCTGGCGGTCCAGTTTCACCATATAGGTAAAAATCCCCAGCCATAGAACGACAATGACCGCCATCACGCTATACAGGACAGACTGGTCTTCCTGATCATCCTGAACAGTTGTTTTATTGCTATTATCAAAAGGAATCTCCTGCTGGGCATATACCGCCGATAAATAAACCGTGCTCTTTGAAAGATTGACTGAACATGGAGAAGCGAAAAAGAAAAACAGCGCACTCAGAATCACGCTCGCAATAACTTTATTCATCGGACCGTTCCTCAATGGTTTTTTTCATAAACAGGATCTTTGTCGAAATTTTATACAGGTAAACATAAAGCAGCGTAAAGGAAACAACACCAAGTAAAAGTACCATTCTCATCTCAAGGGCCATTTTTATCTTTCTCTGGGTATTGATTATCGTGTCTGGATGAAGCGTGTCATACATCCGGGGAATGACAAATATGAACAGGGGCATGACAACCATGGTAAAAATCATGTATGCCGAGCTTATTTTTCTTCTGTCGGGATTATCTGCAAGAGCCGACCTCAGGACAAAATACGCAATATAAATTAAAAAAAGGACCACGATAGTCCTTTCTCGCGGGTCCCAGTTCCAGAAAGAGCCCCAGCTTATTTTTGCCCATATGGACCCGGATATTATCGTCAAAATCGTAAAAGCAAGCCCGATCGATGCCGAGGCATGGGCGCGTTCCTCAAGCAATCGGTATTTGCCATCCCGGTCCTTGAGATAGATTATGGAAAGGACCCCTGAAACGATAAAAGCAAGCACGCTCACCCAGGCAACCGGCACATGGAAGTATATAATTCTGCTGGAATGCCCGAGAATATCAGCGGAAGGGACCCACAGAAATGCAAGGGCTATGGTAAGCAACATTAAAACATTGACTATATGTTTGATCATTGGCTGTTCCAGACCGCTCTAAACAGTATTAAGGATATAGCTACAACAAGACCTGAAAAGGCAAGTAAAAAAACGAGGTTTCCCACCGCAGTGGACCCGCCGGACTGAAGTGAGCCGGCCGTTTCAGCAATTGATATCCATAATACCGGAAGCAGTACCGGAAAAGAAATAATAGTGAACAGCGATCCACGGCCACCGGCTTTTGCAACCATGGCGCCGAGAAAGGTCGTTGACGATGAAATAGCAACACCACCGCTTATAACAGCAGCGATAAAATGACCCGGCCGGGCCGGAACGGCCTGAATAAAAAAAAGATACAGAGGAGTAATCAAAACCTGTAAAACGAAAAAGAAAACAATATTAAAGATCAGTTTTCCCAGAAAAACAGCGTCAAGATTTGAATTTAAAAGAAGAAACAGCGATGTTCCCTCTTCTTCTTCTCGGGTAAATATATGGGCCAGGCCGTTCATGGCGCTGAAAAACAGGATGAGCCATAAAAGAATAGCCTGAACAAGCGAAGAAAAGGGAACCCCGCCTGAAACAAGGCTCACCGCGATGGTCGATATACCCGCGAAGGCCATGCTTATCGCAAAAGAGACCCTGCTGCGGAATTCCACCACGCAGTCTTTTTTCAGGTTTCTGAATATATCATGAACCAAGGAGCAGCTCCCGGCTGCAGAGCGCAGCTTCATTTTGGTCATTTGTTGCGATGACAAGGACCCGCTCATTTTTAATCGAAACAAGGTGCCGATACATTGCTTCCCGGCCATCATCGTCAAGATTTGAACCCGGTTCATCAAGAAAAAGAAAAAACGGATCTCCGCACAACGCTATGCAGTATTTGAGCCGCTGTATCATCCCTGTTGAATATGATTTGACCTGTTTGTCCTTGTGGCGGTCAAGGCCTAACATATCCAATAATTCACATGAACGGGCAAGGCCCGCTTTATCGCGGGCCGCGAATTCAAGATTCTCCCTGCCCGATAGTTCCCTGTAAGGAAGAAAAAGGGGACTGATGAATCCGATTGATTCATTTTTTTCATGATCCGGAATAGTTAATCCATCCGCGGTAAAAAGAACTGCTCCAAGAGAAGGGCGCTGTATCCCGGCAAGGATCTGGAGAAGGGTTGATTTTCCTGAACCGTTCGGCCCCACAACAGCGAGGGAAGAGCCGGTTTTAACAGAAAAATTCAAATCGCGGAAAATCCACGTCCGCCCGAATTTTTTTGAAAGACTCTTTGCTTCAATTTCTTTTACAGGAATCACTGCCATAACAATTTAAGGGAAAAGATATTCAGCTATTCGGGCAAGACCCGAACCAAAGGACCGGGCAAAGAATAGGGATAGTACCTAATAATTTCAAGAATTTATTCAGAAAAGCCCCTGAAGCATCTTCACATTCTGCTCAATGCTGTGGTTTTCCTTGGCATAAACGTAGGCGGAAAGAGAAAAAGATTCAAAAAGTTTTTCGTCATACAGAACTTTACACGTCTTGTCGAATAAATCATCGCTGTTGCCATCACAGCAAAAACCTACATTAAACCGGTTGATAAAATTATCCGGGTTCACCTTCAGTGAAACAATGGGAGTATGGTTTTTACAGGACTGGATAAAAGTGTTAGGGAACCCCTCCTCGCAGGAAGTATTGATAAACACCTTTGCATACTTGAAATAATGGTCAATCTCGTTGTGATTTACAAATTTGAGAATATTCACATTATTAAGCATCCCCGCTTTTATATATACTTCTTCTGCATATTTTTCATATTTTTTCACGACCGGAGCAATCATGGTAAAAGGGACGGCAGGGACCTGTGCAGCCAGTTCAAGGAACTTTTCAGGCTGTTTCCATGGCTCGAGCCTGCCGACCCACAGGACCCCCTCTTTTTTCGGAGAAGCATTTTTAGAAATGATATAGCCATTCCTGATTTTATTTACCTTATAATTCACTTTATCAGGCAGTTGTTTCTTTTGATATTCATTTTGAACAATCAGAAAATCGGCAAATTTTATCAATAAGGGATACGAAAAACTTCTTCTGTTTGTTCTCTGGAACCTGCCCCGCGACTCCCGGTCATGCGCATACATGAAAATGTATTTAATTTTATTTAGCCTGCAATAAATGGCGAGAAAAGACGAAAAGAATGACAGGCCGCGCTGAATAATAACATCAGGATGAGACAACCTGATTGTTGAATGGAATTTTATAATTTTTTTAAAAATATTATCGCCAGGATGAAACGTATAGAGAATATTCAGTCCCTGGTGTTCTTTGTTGTCAATATTGTCATATTCATTTATCAGCGCATTTACATGATGGAATTTGCATAATTCCTTTGCAAAATTATATAGCTGTACTGTCGCTCCGCCAAAGGTTCTGGTCGAGTTATTGAAAATAGCTTCAGAATCTTTGGGAAAAACCACATTAATGGTTTTTCGCTCAATATTTTTTACTGGGGTGTTCATTACTTGCAGAAAATAAAAATATCTTGATTCAATTGTATATATATAAGGCTATTAATTGCAATAGAAAATTTCAAAACAGTATAATAGCATATGTAATTATTTTAAAATTTTTGTCCAGAATAATTTTTAATAGTCAATTTCAACCATTTATCATTAAATAGATGCCAATTATTAAAATAATAGCATATAATTGGATAAAAATCAAGAGTGATCATAAAATCTTACTGATCAGGTATTAAGAATGTCCAATACCCGAACATATCCTCCACTTAGTATAATTATGGTAAACTTTAATGGATTTCCCTATTTAAGCGAGACGATCCGGCCTCTATTGAATTTAAACTACCCCAATTATGAATTGATAATTATTGACAACGGTTCATCAGATGGAAGCATAGATTATATAAAACAGTTTCCAAAGATAGTATTCCTGACAAGCCCCAGGTATAGAGAAAAAAATTATGCCTGTAATCATGCCATTAAGCAAGCAAAGGGGCACTACATTCTTCTCCTTGATAATGATATTATTATCGTCGATCCAGACATTCTCATTAAACTTTACACCATGTATGAATCATTGAAGGATGTCGGGGCCCTGGGGCTTGCCGTGCACGACAGGGGAATACCGTTATCAAACCGGTATGGCTCATATTTTGGCTATTACTTTATCCGTGAAATAAAAAAAATTCCGGTACAGGAAATTAAAAACTACCACGGCTTCCAGGTCCCTGCAACCGGGGGACAAATATTTATTAAAAAAACGTTATGGGAAGAAATTGGCGGATATGATGATCATCTGAAATTCGGAGGTGATGACAACGACCTGGGGATCAGGCTTTCTCTTTATGGTTACAAAAACTATATCTATGCAGAAACCAACCAGATCCATATTGGCCTTGCTGAACGGCTTGACAATAAAAAATATCCTAAAAAATTCAGGGACACTTACTATGCCCATTTATATACAATTGTAAAAAATTACAAAACCATAAATATGGCCATAGCACTGATCATTTATCCACTGTTTACGGCATTAAAATCGATCAAACAGTCTTTTTTGCGGAAACACCCGGGTCCCGTATGGGCTTTTTTCCAGGGGTTCTGGCTTTTTATAATAAATCTTCCCCATGCGCTTAAAAAAAGAAAAGAGATCCAGTCAAAACGCAGCATAAAAAAGGATGTATATATTACACATCCTCGAAAATATTGACTCTCTGAACGCATGGCATGGTAGAGCATGGAAACATGCCAAATCTCCATCATTGATTTTTCAGAGTATTGATAAAGAACAATAAAGTCATTTAATCGTGTTGCTATTAGGTAGCAAATTATTTTTAGGGGCAGCCGTTTCATAACACATTTTGTTGTCATCCCGGTTTACCGAAGGTAATACCGGGATCTCATAGAAAATATTCATGAATATATCGCATGAGATTCCGGTATTTGCAAACTCGGAAGATGCAAAACCGGAATGACAAAACTACGTTACCCTCAAAATTATACTGCTACCTGCTATTATTTTTGGTAATTATACTTGAAATACATTGTGAACATAGTGATGATGAGTCAAAAAGAGCTATGTAAAAAACCGGCAACCGGAACATACATAATATGCTGATAAACTTTCCATTATCAAAGAAATGAAAAACATAACAAGCAAACAATCCAATCATGTTATCACGGTAATCACCGTTGTAAAAAATGATATCAGCAACATAAAAAAAACAATTGAAAGTGCTGTTGACCAGAATTACCCCCATATTCAATATATCGTAATCGACGGCTCCTCAACTGACGGGACCCTTGAAATTATTAATAAATACAAAGACAAGATTGACACAATCATCAGCGAGCCTGACGGGGGCATATATGACGCGATGAACAAGGGTCTTGGACTGGCTTCAGGTGAGCTGGTGCTGTTTCTCAATTCAGGTGATCACCTTGCAACCAGTGACGTATTATCTCATGTAGCAAAAATCTACCGGGAAAACACCGGCCTGGGATTTATCTTTGGAAGCATCATTCTGAATTATTCAAAGTTAAACATCCAAAAAAAAATCAACCGGGAGTTCACAAAACAAAAAATGGGTCGCGGGCAGCAGCCCCCTCATCCTGCGACATTTTATAAAACATCGATTTTGCATGAACACGGGGGCTTTGATACGCAGTATGTTTATTCTGCGGATTTTGACCTTTTTTGCAGGCTCATTAAAAAAAATTATCCTTGTATCACTATTGACATGCCCATTACTTTTTTTCAATCCGGCGGAGCAAGCGCAAAACTGTCAGCTAAAATTGAAACATATATGATCATAAAAAACCATTTCTCATTCAATCTCGCCATCCGGTATTTAGCCGTTAAATTAATCGAATCAACAGTGAAAAGCATTCTGAGGGCAACAGGAATACTGGCGGTACTCCACCATATAAAAAAATTTAAATTATCAGGCAATCATTAGTTATAAAATAATATTCTTCGAAAAACCATCTCAACGGCACATCAAGGCCCTTTATTTGTCTCCCCGCAATACCATGAATAAAAATCCCTTAATCCCTCATCAAGAGGAGTGACATGCTTCCATCCAAGGTTATTGATGTTATTTATGTTAAGCAGTTTTTTTGGCGTCCCGTCAGGTTTTGTCGTATCGAAGATCAGCCGGCCCTGAAAGCCTACGAGCTGTTTCATCATCCCGGCGAGATCTGAAATCGAAATGTCTGTTCCGGAACCGATATTGATGAATTCCCCGATATCCGAATAGTCATACTTTTCCATCAGCATAATCACCGCTTCGGCAAGGTCTCCCGAATACAGAAACTCCCTGTAAGGAGAACCGCTTCCCCAGAGGGTTAACGATACCGGAAAAAACCCTGAACCTGATTGTTCTTTTGAACCGGATGTTTCACGACGAATTCCGAAACAACTCAACACGTGCAAAATTGCTTCTTTTGATGATTCTGCTGTTATCGAATAATCCTTCCCCCCAATGTTCCCGCTGGCGTTTCCGAATCGTAAAAAATCTTTTATTATTAAATCAAATTTTTGCAGCTCAAGCATCCTGGCAAGATGCATCTTTCTCATTAATGCCGGCAGCACATGTGAATCCATCAGATCAAAATTATCATTCGGTCCATAAAGGTTGGTCGGCATAACCGAAATGAAGTTTGTTCCATACTGCTCATTATAATATCTGCATAACTTAATGGCCGCTATTTTCGCGACAGCATACGGCTCATTCGTGGGCTCAAGCTCCCCGGTAAGGAGCATCTCTTCAGTCATGGGCTGCGGGGCAAACTTGGGATAGATGCAGGAAGACCCGAGATTGAGCAGCTTTTTAACGCTGTATTTATATGCGGCATGGATCACATTCGCAGCAATAGCAATATTATTGTAAATAAAATCGGCTTTGTACGTGTTATTGGCGAGAATTCCGCCTACTTTCGCCGCGGCAAGAAAAACGTAATCGGGACGTTCCCGGTCAAAAAACCGCTCGGTCTCATCCTGGCGGCAGAGGTCAAGTTCGGCGTGTGTCCGGAGTACAATATTTGTATATCCGTGCTCCCCGAGTTGCGCGACAATAGCCGAACCGACCAGGCCACGATGGCCGGCAACAAATATTTTCGATTCCTTATTCATGACAGCTTTTAATATCAAAACCCCCGGTTTGCAAATGGACGTCCCTTCTCGCTATTTCAAGGTCAGTGGCGACCATCATCTTTACCAGTTCTGGCAGTGAAACCTTCGGCTCCCATCCTAATTTTTCTTTTGCTTTTGAAGGGTCACCGATCAGGATGTCAACCTCAGCAGGCCTGAAATAACGCGGGTCCACCTGGACTAAAACCTTTCCGGTCTTCGTATCGATACCTTTTTCCTTTTCATTCATTCCTTCCCAGGCGAGATCGATCCCGGCCTCTTTAAAGGCCATGGCGACAAAATCCCTGACCGTAGTGGTGACCCCGGTCGCGAGGATGAAATCATCCGGCTCGTCCTGCTGGAGCATGCGCCACATCCCCTCAACATAATCACCCGCGAATCCCCAGTCCCGTTTCGCGTTCAGGTTGCCCAGGTATACCGTGTCCTGGAGCCCCTCCTTTATTCGTGCCGCGGCCCTGGTTATTTTACGGGTCACGAACGTTTCCCCGCGCCTGGGGCTCTCGTGGTTGAACAATATGCCGTTGCAGGCATACATCCCGTAGGACTCACGGTAGTTTTTAACGATCCAGAACCCGTAGAGTTTGGCCACTCCATACGGGCTTCGGGGATAGAACGGGGTTGTCTCTTTCTGCGGGATTTCCTGGACCTTGCCGAAGAGCTCACTCGTGGACGCCTGGTAGAATCTTGTTTTCTTTTCAAGGCCCAGAAGACGAATGGATTCGAGCAGCCGCAAGGGGCCAACCGCGTCCGAGTTAGCCGTATATTCAGGGACCTCAAACGAAACCTGTACGTGAGACTGGGCCCCAAGGTTATAAATTTCATCAGGCTGCACCTGCTGGATTATCCTGGTGAGATTACTGGAATCGGTAAGATCGCCATAATGCAGAATGAATTGAGGATTTGCCACATGAGGGTCCTGGTAGATGTGGTCTATCCTCTCGGTGTTAAAGGATGACGCCCGGCGCTTGATTCCATGGACCTGGTAGCCTTTTTCAAGGAGAAGTTCTGCCAGGTAGGAGCCGTCCTGGCCGGTTATTCCGGTAATCAGTGCTTTTTTCATTCATATATTCCTATACTTTTTATTGGTTCACGCGGAGTCGCGGAGACGCAGAGGGTTTATAATCATTGACAATTCGTTGAATACCATTTTTAAGTAATGCATCACCAAAATTTATCAACAATCCAACTTTACGATTCATCAATCTCAGATATGTCAATAATTGCTTTGAATGAACAGGAGATGCTTTCTCAACAGATTTTAATTCTACAATTACTAAATCCTCTACAAGTAAATCTATCCTGAAGCCTTCTTTAAAAACAATTCCCTCATATTCAAAATCAACTGAAACCTGTCTCTTAACCCAAAGCCCGGCTTTTTGAAGCTTAAAAGATAATACAGTCTCATAAACTGATTCCAGCAAACCAGGGCCTAAATCTTTATGAATCTGTATCGAACTATCGATAATCAATCCAGTTATTTCATCAATATCCAAAGCCGTTCTCTCTCCGCGCCTCTGCGCCTCCGCGTGATATTCTCTTTTTGCTGCAGTATTCACTTAAAAAACCAAAATGCAAGAATTTTCTTATATCTTCTGCTGCCAGTACTGTATGATGTCCTCCAGGCTTTTTCGTAAAGGTATCCGCTGCTCCCAGCCCGTGGCTTTTTTCAGCTTTTCATTGGACCCGATTATCACCCGGTTATCATTGGGCCGAATGAGACCCGGATCGGTCTCCTGATCTATTGTAACATCAAGGATTTGACACATAAGATCAATGATCTCTTTAAGTGAAATACCGGTGCCGCTGCAGATATTATATACTGCGCCCTTCTCCCCTTTTTCAAAGAGGAGATCATATGCCTTTACCACATCGCGCACATCGAGAAAATCCCTTATAATTGAAAGGTCCCCGGTCCTAATTTTCCCCCGCCTGGTTCCGCCTGCCCGGATATCGACGATCTGCTTCGCGAATGATGATATAACGAAGATTTCCCTCTGCCCAGGGCCGATATGGTTAAAAGAACGCGTCATGACAATATCAAGGCCATACCCTTCAATATAAACCTTTGAAAGCCATTCCTGGGAAAGCCGTGCTACCGCATAAGGGCTCACCGGGGTCAGGGGCATATCTTCCCTGAGCGGCAGTTGTTCCGGAGTAACATTGCCGTATTCTTCCGATGAGCCAACCGAGAGAATCCTGCAATTAAGGCCGAGTTCCCTGACCGCGTCAATGAGGTCAAGAAAGATGTTGGTGTTGTTCTTGAAGCTGAGCACCGGGTTCTTCCAGCTGAACCCGACACTGCTCAGGGCAGCGAGATGAAGAATATAATCAGGCTGGAAACCAAACACGGCCCGTTCAACTTCCTCTTTCCTGATCAGGTCAATTTTCTTGAACTCGCACGAAACATGCTGAAAGCCGTCACAGCTCCAGCCGGAAGGTTCAAGGTCGATCCCCAGAACTTTCGATTTTTCATTTTTTGATTCAAGATGATCAAGAAAATGCCGGCTTACGAAACCGGAAAAGCCCGTTATGAGGTATTTTTTCATTTATGATAAAACATCCTTATATGTGTTTAGCTCTATCTGATGTTTTTTCCCAAAAAATCAGTTCAAATTGCTTGAATCCTTTTTGTTTCATCTGCTTTCTTTAATCACTATCCGACAGTACCCATGCAGTTGCATCACGAATAAAGATTTACGTACTGGATCAAAATATTGGGCCGCACTCCCCCCAGCTTGCGGAAAAAATCTGGTATTACTTAAAACAGCCGGGAAGCCAGAGGCAAAAGCTTCAAGTATCGAAATCCCAAAACCGTCATAGAGTGATGGAAAAATAAAAGCAAGTGCATTTTGGTATAAGGAAATAAGTGAATCATCCTTGCTCGTGCAATATAAAACTTCGCTATTTCACTCCCCAGCATGGGAATCTCTTTTAATTGCTTTCTCGGGAGCGCCTCTTAGCGGTAATTTTATTTTATCCTGCGAATTAAGGCAAACAGCTTCCTCAGGGGATTGGCCGTTCCGGGAACGGCAAGCATGGAATAATGATACGCCATCAGTTCAGGATCACTGTTTTTTCTGTAGCGGTAGCGGATAAAACTGCCGACCTCGCCGCAGTTTCGTTTGCGTGCGAGGGAGATATCATCCCCCCTTATGTTCCCGATGACCCCGCTTTCAAGAGGCAGCATGTCGCGGCCGAACGAGAGCTCCGGAGATTTGCATTTCTTTGAGGTTAGCGCGTAGTCTGCGGCCAGGTGCGCGAGGGGCTTCATTCCGTAAAGGTCAACGGCGAAATCGTACCGCGCGAGCGCGGGATTCAACGCTGACAGGATCCGCGGGAGCATCTCGCAGTACGGGTCGTATTTTGCCAGGGAATCTTTGCTTTTCACGAACGCGAATGTTTTTTTCCCATGGAGCAATGGCACCTGGAAAATACTGTTTTTCCGGTGGTGCGTCCCCCGGTCGCCGAAATTGGTCGTCAGGGAAACTCTGGGGTACGCGAAAAAGCGTCCGGTATCGGCCAGGTATGCCATAAAAATTTTTTTCCACGACGTGGCCGGCCAGCGGAGAACGTTCGGGGGAAGCGCCGCAAACAGCGGATCATCATTGCCGCGATGCGCCTCATGCCAGGCGGAAAAATTTTTCCACTGCTCCCCGGTCCAGCACTGGCCCCAGGAACACGGGACCTGCATGAAAAAGACATCGCTTCCGTCATGGTAGGGCACAAAGGGAAACCCGGCTGTTTCGTTGAACCCGTGGGAATAAAGAGATATCCCGGCCACACGGTCATCCCCCCGGTAAAACGAGACCGCCTTCATCGCGTACTCATAATAAAAAGGAGAAACATAAAGATCGTCCTCGAGGATGATCACCGCGCCGAAATCGGCCGCCATGCCCGCGCAGGCAAGCACGTGATCTTTGAGCCCCAGGTTCTTTTCGCGCACGATTATTTCTTTTTCACCCGGCTTCCAGTCAAAATCACACGCGACTCGCACGGTCTCTTCATTGCCCGCGCCCCCGTCAACGCTTATGATGAGCCGGGTCTTTCGGGGGTGCCGCGCGCGGGCAAGCGAACCCAGCAGGCGCGCAAGCGAATCCGGGCGATTGTAGGCGACAATGACTACGGGAACGTTCATGCTTAATAACAGCGCGGTCTCATCCAGAAATCAAGAATAAAAATATTTGAAGACTGCAAATTATCGGGCGGATGTTTCTCTGCGCAACGAGGCGTCAACGCCTTTGATGAATTCAACGATGCCGCGCACCCGGTCAAGCCCCCGGTTGCCGAGGCTGCCTTCCGCGGCGTCATTGCCAGAATTCAGCCGGGCGACCCATCCGCACCGGGAAAACTGAAACGCTTCCGGCGAATATGCTCGTTTACGCCTCTTTCCCCAGGGAAGCACCCGCGGCCACAGGTCCCAGGGGCCGGGCACCCGCAGCCTCCAGAGCAGCTCGACCTTGGACATGGTGCCGTACGCATAACTTTCGTCAAAGGATTCCACCGCGTCGCGTCTGAAGATGATCTGCGGCTCCTCCTCTGCGAGGGGATTGTACCCGGCTTGCAGCAAATCGTCGTTGCGAACGATCCTGGCCATGGGAACGATAAAATATTTATTCCAGGGCTGTTCGCTGACAGCCTGTGAAATTTCGCTCCAGGCGTTAAGGGTCAGAAAGCAGTTGCCGTCCCAGGGCAAGATCCACTTCGCTTTTTCCCTGCCCAGATTCAGGGCCAGGTTGCGCGCTCCGTTGTTGTTCATCAGATACAGGTTTTTGTTTTTCAGCCTGTGGCTCTCGAGCGTTAGCCGCAGCCACTCGTCATTCCCCTTCTGCACATAGCGGCGCACAAAGCCTTTTGACGGGAGATCGCGCTCATTAAGCCCTATTTTTAAATATTCGTTACGGTCAAAGGGGATGTCAATATACTCACTTCCATAATTTTTTAGAAGCGCTTCAATCTCGCGCTTTTCTTCCTGGTCAATTATCCGGTTGAGCACCCATATTTTAATGCAGCCGGGAAATTCGTGTTCATGTTCCAGGATAAAGCGCAGGTTCTCGCGGGTCTGGCCTTTCCGGTGCCGGGGGGGGAGGTCGTTGCCCACAATGCGGCACAGGGCGAAAGTATCCGGCGCAGCTTTGAGCGGAGAGCGCTCATGCCGTGCACGGGCGGCTTTCTGCTGCCGGCCAGCGGCAAACCCGAGGCTTCGGCGAAGCGGAGGCAGCACTGCCCGAACATATATATGCTTTATAAAAAAAGACGACAGGGCCTTTTTCGCTTTAACCGCTTTTATAATCAACAGATCAATCATGGTTTCACGCATTCACAAATAATATAATCACGCAATCCCAGAAACCGGACCAGGTCATCAGGCAAATCATCGGTGATGTTGACCTGCGTTACGGAAAAACCCGCGTCACTGATCTGCGCGCGATACTGTTCTTCAAATTCAGCCGGATCATCCGCCGCAGACGCCGGAACCTGAAACACTGCCATGCCTTCCTTCTTCACTATCCGGTGTATCTCAGGCAGCAATACGTGAAAATCACGCATGTTTTCAGGCAACACGGAAAACAGAACAATGTCGAATTTCTCATCCGGGAAATAGGTGTTCCCAGGATCGATTTTAACCATGGCCAGGGGGGATGACGGATCAGCCGAGGTGTAAACAACATTGTCAAGCGGTTCTAATTTATGCATGACCTGCTTCTCCGGGGCAAGATGGAGGAGCGATATCGTTCGTCTCTCTATCAAAGGGATAATCTTATTTGAAAAATAAACCCAGAAATTTCGGTGCCGTTCCAGTGAGGCGCACACCGGGCATTGCAGCATGTCATACTGTTCGTTTTCAATGTGAATAAAGGCATCGATATACGAAAAGCATATCGGGCAGAACCTCTCTTTTTCTCTATGCGAAAATTTCTTCTCTAATAGCTTTATCGTTGCGGGGCTCTTGTCGGAAGATTTGTCCCGCCTGAACATTCTGTCTGCAAAACGCGCGGACACCGACGGCCTGCTTACGGTTTTTTTAGCGATTGAATTGATCAGCTCGATCAACTGTGCCGCCCTTTTTTCAAAGGAAAATTCATCGATAACCGTTCTGTTTGCACTGGAGGTCTTTTCGGCCATCAAGTCATAATCTCTCTGCATCGTGTCCAGGGAGCGGAAGAAATCATCCCTGTTTTTGTAATATAAAATTTCATCAGGGAACTTTTCTTGCAGAGAATCGTGATGGTCGCTTATCACCGGCAGTCCGCATGCGAGTGCGTCGAAAACGCGGTTGTTGATGTATCCGAACGCGGCCATGTCGTTCCAGTGGTCATTGATGGTAAAGCGGGAGCGCTGGTACAGGCCGCCGAGCTCTTCGTTGCTGATGTAGCCGCCCATCACATATTTCGTGTCGATAAATTCATCCCACCCCCTTCCCCATACGCGGAGGTCGAGGCCGTATTCAATGGCCCACTGTACGCAGGGCCTGGGGATGTTTCTGGTGTTCCCGACAAAAATAGCGCCGGCGCGCTCCTGATTTCGCGCAGAAAGATTGAACTCTTCAGGGTCAGTGCACTGGAGCAGGGAGAATATCGGCTTGTTTACAGTTTTCTTTAACTCTACGGCGTGATATTCGGAAGCGACACACACGGCGTCATACGGTTCGAGCTCCCGGCCGGTGATGCTTGCCGGGTGGCTGTAGACCCACACGATGTTCTTTGTTGCGCTGTCAGGATGATAGGGATACTTCCCGCGCAGCACAAGCACCGCATCCCCCTTTTCTATTTTTCCCCATTGTGATTTATAATGGGTAACGACCTCGATTCCGGAGCGCGTTAAATATTTGGAAAGGGAACGGCCGAAATGGTAATCGCCCCATTTCTTCATTCTGTGGTCATTCGGCGCGGGGTTTTTAATGATGAGTTTCATTATGAAGGAAAATCATATTTGATTAAATAATTAATAGTCAATACAACGTGATGACAGAATTAATGATTCTTGCATTATTCATTCTTTTTTAGCAAGTACAATATCTTCTCCTGATTCAATCGCACCCTGTCAAGCATGTCCGCTACAATACCGATTAAAAAGAATATAACAGAAAGACCAAAAAACTGCCACTCACGAAACCGCTCCAGATGTGCGGTGAAAATTTACCCGCATAGATATACCATCCAATAAAAAATGAAAACAGGCACAGGCCGATCAGGCCGGTTACTGCGCTGATTGACCAGAAAAACCGAAGAGGATAATAATCCCTGTATGTCCTGAATATGATAGAAGAGGTCTGCACTGCATAATATATTATACTGCTGGCAATTTTAGATTTTCTGTCCGAGTAATACTTAACTCTAACAGGGACCTCTTTAATTCGAAGTTCTTTAAAAGCAACATCAAGAAACGTTTCCTGGGTATAGGTGAACTTTCCCTGTAAATTAATTCTTAACATGCATTCTCTTGAATAAGCGCGGAACCCGCAGGACACATCATGAAACTTCTTTCTGCATAGCCTGCTGATCAGTAAAGACATCATTTTATTGCCCCACAATTTAACCTTTGACATGTTTTTCGGGGAAACAGTCGGATCAATAAAACGCGATGCACTTACAAAATCGGCTTCGTTATTGAGTATTGGTCTGGCAAGATCGGGAATGTCAGCGGGATTAAACTGCCTGTCCGCATCAATATTGACCATTATATCATATTTACGGGAGAGCGCATAATCGAGTCCTGAATTAAAAGCGGCCCCGACTCCCCTGTTTTGCTGATGGGACAATACCGCTGCACCCGCCTTCGCCGCAAAAGCAGCCGACCTGTCACTGCTGCCGTCATCAATAACAAGAACGTCAATCTTTTTGATTCCCGGTATCTTTTTCGGGATGGCCGTGACGACATCCGCAATAGTCTTTTCTTCGTTATAGCAGGGGATGATCACCAATAGTTTCATAATTCACTCTCTTGATTCAGGTTCAGCGCCGGGCCTAAACCAGGCGCTAGTCCGCTTTTGAAAAAAATAATTTATCACAATAAATATCGGGGGGGATGTCAATTCCGACAACATGTTTTCCCTTCTGAAGATTCAGTTTAAACGGCGAATGAATCCATTCCCATGATTTACTTGTTTTCAGGGGCCATCGTTTTTGGTCTTCGTCCCCAGTTATCACCCGCAAGAGCTTTTTTCTCCGATTCGGCGATTGTAGTTTTACAACAAGTTCATATTCCCCGGGGGATTGAATTAATACGTTAAAATATAATCTCGTGTCAGTAACCTTTTTGCCGGAAGCTGCAGTTACATCTGCATTGACCGTATGAGCAACCGCAAACAATACTCCGTCTTCAGCATCATATTCTTTTTCAGGCATTAGTACCGGTATTTTTTTTATTCCGTTTTTTTTGTTAACTGCATGAACCAATAAGGCATTATTATATACTCTCTGGGTGTAATACGCGTTAGCATTCAGTGCGTCATAAAACGGCTTTGATTCAAACCAGAAATGATATAGTAAAAACAACACATCACCGGATGTCTGTTCCAGTATCTGCCTTGTATGCTTTTTTACGTAATTTTCTTCCCGTGTTTTGTACACCTTGATCCTGAAGCACCTGGCGAATCTGTCTTTGTATTTAACTGATAATGTCTGATGATAATTGAGATAATATTCCGTCCCTATCCGCGCATGTGGATTAAGAAATAAATCGACCTTCTCTTTTCGGTTATAATATCTGTATAAATCTTCGAGCGGTGTCTTTATGTCGTGAAAGCTGGTATCATATTTATAATTTTTTTTATGATAGTAATTCGGGCACGGTGGGATGAATAAAAAAAACAGCACTGCCATAACCACGGTGCCGATCAATTCAGGCATCTTTTTTTGGCGGATGAATAACAGCTCAAATCCAGCGAGAAATAGAAAATTGAAATAAACTATTAAAAAAAGGTTTGTCCGGTCAACCCCCAGCGGCCAGAGTTTTAAATAATTCAGAATGACTACCGTTAACAATGGAAAAATAAACATGAAGGGTTTTGTTGAAAAATTACGGGATGTATATATCGAAGAAAAAACTCCGCAACTAATAAAAAAGAATGAAATTATATAAATCACCGTAATCCCAGAAGAGGGATACTTAAAAAAATGTTTAAAAATATCCCCGAATTGATAAATGACCCATTGTATATATAGGCTATTCTCAGAGCTGTTGAACCCCATATATTTCTTTTGCCAGGTAGAGACAAATCTCTCCATACTGGATTCCCAGAAGAATAAATAGAACAGGCCTGATGTTGTTATTATCAGGGTAGATACAAAAACAATAACGCCAATGCCTTTATAATCCCTATCCTTTATAAATTGGATAAATATATATATGAACAATCCCGGAAAAAGAAACAATACCGTCAATGAAAAATAAACAGAGCAGTATGCGATCGCCAGAAACGCGATCAGTCGACGAAGATTTTTTTTATCACAATACCGCAGAAAAAAAAACATCACGGTCACATGAGAAAAAACTTCAAGGGAATAATGTTTAAACTCTTTGGCGAATGATATCAGGAAGGGGTTGAAGGAAAACAACAGCAGGGCCATAATAATTACCGGCCTGGACCGGAACAGCGTGCGTGAAATTAAAAAAACAAAAAGCAACGTTATAAGTGAAGGCAACAGTGAAGTCAGCCGCAATGTTTCTTCAACATTATAGACTTCAACAATAATTTTACTCAATACCAGATATCCGATAGGACGGCTTGATCCGAAATGTTCAATCGTTTGCTGTAACCCATTCTCCCTGCTGAGATACCGCGCGATCTGGGCTTCATCAACAGAAAAGCCGGGAGACGGGCAGAAGTAGCCGTCAAGCCTGAAATAACATCCTGAAACGAGAATCAAAACACATAGACAAGGAAAAATGCATTGCTTTATTTTGTAAGCTGCAATCAGTTCATCTAATTTTTGTATTAGCTGTTGGCAGGATGGATTCAGGAGCATTTATTCCCTTCATGAAAATGAATTACGTTTTCGTGCCAGTACTATTGTCCACGGCAGCGGCAGGCGGTAATCGATAATGTCGAATTTTTCTTCGACAAAAAGAAAAAATCCTTTTCGTGACCAGTGGTTAATGTGCCCGAACGTGTTGCCAAGCCTTTTTATGTATTTCAATCTTATAACATTCAGAATCCGCCACAGAGGCTCCCGGGGAACACTGAAAAGCACATACCCGCCATCGTGTAATATATCATGTATCTGAGAGAGCACTTTGTATGGATCTTGAACGTGTTCGAGCACTTCACAAATTACGATACAATCAAAGGATGAAGAGTTGAACGATAAATTTTCAGCATCTGCAACTCTGTATTGCATGTTTTCCTGTTTATTAATTCTGGTTTTTGTTATTTCCACCATTTTTTCGGCTATGTCAGTTATTACAATACTCGATTGAGTAAAAGTCCCGGTAATAATATCGGTCACATGGCCTTCCCCGCAGCCGATCTCTAAAACGTTCCCGGGTCTTCCGGTTCTTTGTAATAATTCCGCTATACCGCTAAAAAAATTCTGCACCAGCAATCGCGCAAGGGGATTGTTATTCAAATATTTGGCCTGCTGTTTGCCTGAAAAAAAATCACTCTGTTTCATGTTTAAACACTATGAACTTGCTGCTTAAATATCGAAGAGGGAACAATAATAAAATATTCGCAGCTGTTGCGATAAAATAATGTAACCCGATCCAGATTAATAAATTAAACAGTAAATTATTGCAAATAAAAAAAAATCCGATGTGAAGTAAAAATTTTACTAATTTTTGATGTTCATGCTTCTGTTTGAAGAGATATTTAAGTTGAATAAAATACAGCATCGCATACGCAATTAAATACACAATAAAAAAAGACAGGCTCTTGTTTACCCGAAATACATCAATTAATACATAGAGGCCAATAAAAACGTAGCAATAGGAAAAGATACTGACCAGGACATACTTTATAAACTGGTCATATCCGATACTGTTTAAAAAAGAGATATTACATAACGTCTTCACAAATCTCATATGTCACCGCTAAGATTTATTTATAAACGCAGGGGGCACATAATCAAACACATCATGATCTGTCGCTATAATTACACAGTCATAATTTTTTATACAATCATCAGTCAATTCAACTGACTTTAAATTTAGACCATGTTTCCTCATTTCTGGCAACTGCGGAATATACGGATCACAGTAATCCATGAATGCGCCTTCGCCGAACAGTAATTCAGGAATTACTGTTGCGGGAAACCCCCGTATATCTGATATCTTTGTTATAAGTCATTCCAAGAATAATTCTTTTTAATCCTTTGATCGACTTTTTATGTTTATTTGATCCATCCCGTTTTTTTAAAACGACTCCCTGCGACGCATTTTTTCATCTATTAAGGGCACCTCTAAAAATCAGGAGTTTCATTATTATCAAATATAATAACTCCTGATTTTATCAGATATTGTGCCCACAAGGGAACAACAAAAATGTAATTTATAGAGGTTCCCTTAATATATTAATTTTGATTTATCCCTTATTTGAACCAGGAGGGGATGATTTTGAAAGTTTAAAATGGACGATTTGATCCTGTCTTCACCATGCTTTTGCCCAAGAGCGGCCCGGCCCGCTTTCATCAATTCAATGCGCCGGTCATCCTGGTAGCTCTTTGACTTTGAGTGAAACACGAATGTATTCGTGGCAATGAGAAGGTCAAATCCCGCGTCAGAGGCCCTGAAACAGTAATCATTTTCCTCTCCATAACCATTTGGAAATGCCGCTTCATCGAAACAGCCGATCTTTTCCACGACTTCCCGCCTTATGCCGAGACAGAACCCATGCACCAGCGGAACGGACGGATACAGGCCTGGCAGTGACCACTGTTCACAGTACCGGTCGACATCCGCAACACCCATACCCTGCGGTAATGGATTGATCGCCGTCTGATTGTTTGTGCCTTTTATCTGCGGTATGGACTGATGGCTCGCGGCGTTAGACAGAGGGCCCACGATTCCTGCTATCGGGTTTGAATACGCGGCTTCTGCCAATTTATGCGACCATCCCGCGGGCACGATGGTATCACTGTTAAGCAAAATGATGAATTGCGCAGTACTGTTATTTAAACCAATGTTAGCTGATTTTGTGTATCCCAGAGGTCGATCGTTTCTGATCAGCTTTATACGGGAATCTTTTTCGGCGAAATCAATCAAATAACTTTCTACCGGATGATCGGAACAATCATCAATAATAATAATTGAATGGCCCGTCTGCAGTGATTCATAAACTGAATCAAGACAGGCAATAACATCGTCAAACGCGTTGTGCACACAGATGATAATATCTATTGTCACGCTGCTGATCATTTTGAGTCGGCGCTTTTGCTCGTCACTGGATGCTTTGGCCTGATACGGGTCCTGTATCCGTGAGATTGATGACAGGTCACCATCAATCTCGGGCATATTTTCTTTGCCGTGCCTGAACAGAGCGAAATCATAGTGGTTCCTGATAGAATAATTGTCTTCAAGTAAAGAATACCATCCGAGTCCGGTCTTGTTTAACGCGTACATTACGCTGAGCTGGTCACGCCTGCTGAACCGTTCAATCTCCGACCACCACAGGGTCAATGCATTTTGAACAGCGGGATCATGGTGAAATGTAATAAAAAAATTCGTTTCAATAAGACCCGTTTCTGGCTGAATGCAGAGATGGCGGTATCGTGCAACCTGTGAATCAATAATCTCCGCGTCATCCTTATTCATTTCCTTACAGCTGTCAGCTTCATCATACAGACAATTCCGCCGGGGATGAGTAACCGCTCCGAAACTCATCCCCGCTGATTTGATCTTGTCAATATATTTCTTCAGATCGCCCCTTATCAGCACATTGCCGTCAACCCATATTGAAACATCATATTCAGGAAAATATTTGTGGGGATGGGTTTTTATATAACGGGCAATCTTCACGGGGTCAGCATTATGATAATCAACCGGCCATATCGAAAAAACGCCGAACCCGTCACGCGGCCTGTCAGAAAAGCACACATAATCGATATCAGGATCAATCACTTCTGGAATTAAAATACTGTCATAATCGCCAATGATCGCGGTATATACGACAATTGTATTTTTATTTTTTAATTGTTTATACCTGTCAACATTTTTAACAATTTCAGCTGCAAATCGAATACGATAAGGGCGTTTTAGATAAAATGAAGAAGTATTTAAATAATCTGGATATCGATAGGATTCAATAGATACAAATCCTTGATCATGACATACTGAAGAAAAAAAATCACAACTATCCTGTACAGTTAATTTGGAAAATAATGCCTTACTAAACATAAGATTACAAGCATCAACCCGAATCCAAAAATTACCCAGTGTTATATTATGATTTTCCTGATAGGATTCTTTATCTCCAGGGTTACAATAAGCACCGGGAACCCCAATAGCGTGATTATTTATATTTGTTTTTCCGGGATAAATAATACCTATGTTTTTTTGTTTAAAATTTTCAATTACTGAATTAACTGTCCTGGATGAGCCGATCATGTTTAATAATAAAGTTCGCCAGTATTCAACTGATTGAATATTGTCATCAGGGGTTGTTATATATAAAAAAATATCGCATTTATTAATAATAGACGAAAACATGTTAAGGATATTATAATAATATGCCGTATTTGACTTGAAGTGCTTAACAATAACTGATTCAGCATTATAATTTTTGTTTGTAAAAAGACGCTTAATATCAGTTAACGAAATATTATCATCAACATGAACCAGCAATTTATATATTGATGGTATATTGCATAAATGATGGCTTATTTCATTAGCAAATTGAATATTTTTTAAATTTATAACTACGCCAATTTTTTTTCTGAGCAATTTTTTTATTCGGCCAAACACTCTCTTGGGCAAAGCTTTAATACTTTTTAACGCTTCCCTTTTAATTCTTCTTATTGTAATCAGTGGTTTCAATTTTATTTCAGAATGAATATAACTAATCTTTGAAATTAATTTAAATTATAAGCTTTTAAAAAAAGACAGCTTGCGGGGAGTGGGTTTTTTCATGTATTTTATTATATTTTTCATTTGGCTTTCCCAGTTTAATCTGGATACTGTTTCCAGACCCCCTTTAATTATGTCACCGGTTAGTTTTTTATTTTCCAGCACTTCAATAATCCTTGCACTGATCATTGAAACCGTAGGGATTGTCAGGACAGCATTATAACCATCCTTTAAAAGCCAGGTGTTGTACATATTATCATTGGTCACCGTAACACATCCTGAAGCCATGTACTCAAAAGGCTGATATGACGGATGCGGCGTAAACATGAAAACCAGGCCCAGGTCAGAACTTCTGTACAGGACCGCAACCTCATCAATAGTTTTAAGCTCGCCGTAATTCTCTATGATCCCGCTGAGATTGTAATCATCGACACTATACTTTCCACCAACCGAAATGATTTCGACATCATCCTTAAAATAGGCTTTAACTTTACGCAATGCCTCAATGCCGAGTTCGAAACCGTTCCTTTCATTATTAGGTCGACCATAAAAAACAATTCTCTTTGTGCTTCTCGTTTTCTTTTTTTCCGGATAAAAAATCGAACGGTCAACTGCGGGAATAAAGCTGGTGACCCACTTTTCATAACGGCGATAATGTTCGCCGACACCAGGGGTGTTGGAGATCCCGATAAATCCGAAACGATAAGTCTGCTCAACAAGACCATAATAAGCGCTTGCAGTGTAAAAATTAGCCTCAAAGTCCTGAATAAAATAAAATTTAGCCCTGCACCTGTTGTATTTCAGCAGCAAATAGGCCGATGTCCAGAGGGTGCACACACCTGCATCGCTTTCAGGAAGAGCATTAAGATCCGAATCGTCAATTATCCGCCTGACCTTAAACTTTAAAGATGGATATTTCTCCCTGATTGATTGACACATCTCATCAAAAGGCGCCTTTTCGCGGGCAAAAAAAGCAAATATATTTTCAGTGTTTTCATGAATGGATAAGGCCTCGGCAGTCCTGAAAATTGTGGCAATGCCCCCTTTGTGAATATTATTAAAAAACGGGACAAACCAGGCGACCCTCTTCAATTGTAATGCCGGCTTTCTTTTAAACTCATTCATCAATTTACTATTGGCGGCAATGTCAATTGCAGAAGCGTCATTATTAAAAATAAGCGCGCTGTCTCCACGAATAAGTGCGGGAACTATTCTATTGATATTACGATTTAAATCAGTGTCTTGATAAAGTTCATGAATATATGGATTATGCAGAATCGTGGCGATTGAGTTAAGGACACGGGCGCGGACGTAATGCTTTTCCAGGGGAATTACCACGCTATCATTCATGGTTTTCACTGATTCATTGATTGTGTTAATGTTGCCGTAATTATACACATAGGTATCAATTGAAACTGCGCATGAATAACCCGCGTCAGAGGCCCTGAAGCAATAATCAGCTACATCCTGAAAAGCCTGAGGATAGTCTTTTTCATTAAACAACCCAATGGTTGAGCAAGCTGTCTTCTTTAGCGCAATGCACGTACTGTTCAGGACCGGGAGCCGCGGGAATATTCCCTGATACTTCTTCTCAAGAATTTTATTTATATCAGTGATATATGGTATAGGAGCTTCAGTATCGCCTTTCAGATAGCCTGGCCGTCTGGCAACCACACCTTTTGACCCTATGAAATCATTATTACACACTGTCCCGACCATAGAAATGTCGCGGCTGCTCTCTCCACAACGGATTATTTTTTCAATCCACTCCTGAGAAACAATTGTTTCTCCGTGAAGCAGTATCAAATAATCAGCGTTAGATTCTTTCAGGGCAATATTGGCAAACGATGAGAACCCGTTCATGTTTTTATGTTTTATTACAATGCAATTTTCCACGGAAAGCCGGCGAAGCTCACGCCGGATAAAACTGATCATCGCTGTTTCAACGGAATCGGCAACAAACATAATTCGGTGCTGAGGAGCTACTGTCCCTTTCAATGATTCAAGACAGAGCCGCAATAAATGGTAGTCCTTCTGTACATGTACCGCGATATCGACTGTTACCGTTCCCGCGAGAGGATCAGCTTGCTCCCTAATGCAATAAACGGGTTGGCGTAAGCGATTGAATAATCTTTTTTTTATAGGATATTCGTGATGCTGGAACCTGAATATCAATGGGTCATTTCTGCAACTTAAACCCTTGTCTGCAAAATGATCAATAGTCACACTTTGCTTATATGCTACATAGTTCAGGCTCAACTGGTCTCTTTTACTGCCATTCTCGATTTCTTTCCACCATGCATTCATAAGACGGATCACTGCGGGATCATTGTGTTTCCTGACGATTATATTGGTTTCAGAGAGGCCATTTTTTTCAGGGTAGCCGTCTTGTTTATACCGGTCAAGCTGGCGTAAAATTGTCTCTTCATTATCCAGGCCCCGCTTGATGCATTCCCTGCCTTCAGCGTAAATGCAATTCCGGTGGGGATGTATATAGGTCGCTATTTTACTTTCAGCTGAAATCCTCGATGTGTATGCGGAGATGTCCCCTTTTATCAATAGGTTGGCGTCAACCCATATACTCGTATCATATTCAGACAGATACAGGTGGGGATGCAATTTAATATATCGAGCAGTTCTTGTTGGATCACTATTATAATAATCAATGCCCCGGATCTGCCACACTCCTGTATCAGCCCGCGGAGAATCAGAAAAACAGATATAATCACAGTTTTTTGCCACAAATTGCGGCTTCTTGAGCTGATCGTAATCCCCAATTATAGCAGTAAAAATAGCAATTTTTTTTGTATTGCCCTTTTGAATCCTCACCGGGGCAACTTTCACCGGGAATATACTTTTTTCTTTCTGTTTCTTTTGACTGTACCGGTTCAGAAAATAGCGATATGTTCTGTCAAGTGCGGTAAAAATCCCATCTTTTTTTAGTATGTTAATAAACAAACTGCCTAAATCTGCCTGATTATCATTATCATGGATCATATTTCTTTCCGATTATGGATTATTTTCAAAATATAATTTTTTCATTTTCATCGATTATTGTTTCATCAACTTCATATTTCTTTAAAAGAAGTCCATGCTCAACCCCGGGCATTGTGATAAAAACAACAGTCTGTTGATAAACAGGAAACTTGAATTTAATTTTTTTCTTTTTCGGGGGATGAATTACTGAATCGTAGTGATGTTGATCAATTTTTGATTCAAGAGGAATAATAACCGGATCGCTTGAATTTAAGACCGGATGTTTAACGTGAATTGAAAATTTCCCGATAATACCGTTGTTCTTTAATTCTTTTAATATTCTGTATAAATCAAGAGTAGACATCGTATTGGGATGTCCTGTCCAATGAGACCAGAAACATTTCAAGCCAAGCCGAAAAAGATATCCATCTGCGTCAAAATAAGGCTGTTTGATAAATATAAAGTCTGTCGATACGTCACAGGCTTTTCTGATAAATCTTTTTACATCATTAAAATCATTAACATGCTCAAGAAATTCAGACATTATAGTAAACTTAACTTTCCTGTCAGGAGGAATATCTAATATATCAAAAGCTATAGCCATTAAACCAGCGGCCTTAGCAAGATTTACCTTCTCATGACTTATGTCAATACCGATCCCGGTTTTATTTCCCTGAGCAAAGACCCGTTGCGCCAGAAGCATACTGCCGCCTTTACTGCATCCAAAATCATAAAACTCAGGTTTTATTGAATCAAAAAGATGAATAAATTCATCAAGTGTAGCTAATTTATCAAATTGTATATTTATCATATCATATAATTCTTAAATGCATATTAATCAGTATAGGAGTTATATTATAATTTTGTGGATTGCAAAGTGACATACCCTCAGATAAAAAATGGTTCACCAAAAACTATTTCAATCAAAAGGATATGTCACTATGAGTAACAAAATTACAAGAATACCACAAGATAGTCCAGCAGAAAATGTGTTACAGGTAGCAGATTAATTTTAGGGGTAAAAAAGACTATTAATATATTCAGTGTTATGACATAGTCTCCCAAAATCACAGGGAGGCATATGATGGATCATAAAAAAATAAAGAAAAGGATTCTTGATGATGTCGAAAAAAGGGTAGATACGCTTATTGCAGCAACCGATGGATCCCCAAAATCTTTATATGCACTCGAGAAAGAAATTGTAAAAATTGGCGAAGAGGCCAAGAAACGCATCGCTGAAGAAATCATTAAATATCAGCAGGAGCAGGATGATAAAAAAAAACTGCCCACAGTGCGGGAAACCTCTTTTCAATAAAGGGCTCCGACCCAGAAAAATATTGAGTTTATGCGGATTGATTGAAATCGATCGAACGTATTATCGTTGCGAACATTGCAACATATCCGTGTATCCGGAT
>Ga0116162_10000123_pt1 | contig 67230 bp, 74 predicted proteins | sample AD_UKC105_MetaG_FD_89875 | JGI IMG/M metagenome (GOLD analysis project Ga0116162, IMG submission 89875) | Active sludge microbial communities of municipal wastewater-treating anaerobic digesters from Hong Kong - AD_UKC105_MetaG | ecosystem: Engineered > Bioreactor > Anaerobic > Digestate...
ACAAACTCACCGCCGCTAACAACACAGCCACCAAGAAAATGGTACTCCTGAAGTAACCCTCGTCCAGTTACTTCTTAACCATTACAAAGCCCTGCCACTCAAGGCAGGGCTTTGCTTTTGGGGGATACTACTTCCCCATCTCACGATAGTGAAAAAACTTCCCCTACACTGCCTAAACCGTTTGACAGTGCACCAGTTAAGTCATATCTTGCATGGCTTAGCTCGTAAATGTGGCGGCCATAAAGACCGTTGGACCGAATAAACTTAGACTCGTCGGAGGGTACCGTTGAAGGAATTCACGACCGACAAAATCAGAAACATCTGCCTGACCGGACAGCGCGGCTGCGGAAAAACCAGCCTGGGTGATACTGTCTCATTTTTGGTCGGGGCCAATACCCGCATCGGCAACGTCGATGACGGTAGTTCCCTGCTGGATCATCTGGACGCTGAAATGTCCAGAAACACCACTCTTACATCGAAGCTGCTCGCTTGCGACTGGCAGGGAACTAAACTGAACATCCTTGATAATCCCGGCCACCCGGATTTCATCGGCGAATTGTTTGGCACGCTCAAAGTCGCCGAATCCGCCATAATGCTGATCAATGCCGTAGCCGGTGTCGAAGTCGGCACCCAGATTCAATGGGAAGCGTTCAACAGTCAGAACATCAGCCGGTGCTTCTTCCTGAACAAGATGGAAAATGAGAACGTTATCTGGAAGAATAACATCTCCGGTCTCAAAGAAGCTTTCGGTGACGCGGTTGCCCCGGTACAGATTCCTATTGGGGAATCAGCCGGATTCAAGGGAATTGTCGATGTTATCGGTAAAAAAGCATACACCTTCGACGATAAGGGGAAACCCGTACCGACCGACATCCCGGCAGATATCAAAGACGCCGTTGAATCCCAGCGCGAGAAGCTGATAGAGTTGGCCGCTGAAGGTGACGATGCCCTCATGGAGAAGTACTTCGAGGAAGGGACTCTATCCGAGGAGGAATTTACCCGAGGCTTCAAACTGAGTATCAAATCAGGTAAAGCCTTCCCGGTGCTTTGCGGCTCAGCCAAGAAAAACATGGGGATTACCCTCCTGCTCGATTTCGCGGCTCGCTTCCTTCCCGCTCCGTCCGAGCGAAAGGTTGAAGTTGTCAAAACCGGAACTGAAGAGAAATCCGAGATCGCCTATGATGCCTCCGCCAAGCCTCTTGGGTACGTATTCAAGATCATGTCCGAGAGTCACTTGGGAGATCTTACTTTTGTCAAATTGATCACCGGCACATTAAAGTCCGGTCAGGATCTCGTCAATCAGCAAACCGGAAATGCCGAGCGTGTAACACAGATGTACACCCTTCAGGGCAAAAACCGTATCGAGCTAACCTCAGGCATAGCCGGAGACATCGTTCTTCTGGTAAAATTAAAAGGTACCCATACCGGCAACACCCTTGCAGCCGCCGATGTCAAGCTAACCATTCCACCGACTGTGTACCCCAACCCGGTAATGGATGTAGCAATCAAGAGCAAATCGAAGGGTGACGAGGACAAAATAGCCAACGGTCTCGCCAAGCTTCATGAAGAAGACCCTACTTTCAAGCTGATCGCCGATCCGGCTCTGGCTCAACAGGTTCTGTATGGCCAGGGGCCAACCCATATTGAGGTTCTTACCGAGAAACTCAAGGCTCGTTATGGGGTTGAAGTAGAGTTGTGCAAGCCGCGAATTCCTTATCGTGAGACGATCAAGGGCAAGGCTGACACACAATATCGTCACAAGAAACAGTCCGGTGGCCGCGGTCAGTTTGGTGAGGTTCATATCAAAATGGAACCGACCGATCGTGGTGCCGGTTTTGAGTTTGTAGATGAAATCAAGGGCGGAGTGATTCCGTCCAAATTCATCCCGGCGGTCGAAAAAGGTGTTGTTGAAGCCATGACCAACGGCGGTCTGGCCGGATCGCAGATCGTTGACGTACGTGTTCGCCTTTATTACGGTAAATACCACGACGTCGACTCCTCCGATATGGCCTTCAAAATCGCCGGCTCCATGGCCTTCAAACAAGCCTTCATGGATGCCAAACCGGTTCTCCTGGAACCGATATACAACGTCGAAGTCACCGTTCCGGATGAATACACCGGCGACGTAATGGGTGATCTTTCATCCCGTCGCGGTAAGGTGGCCGGCATGGACCCGTCCGGCAAGAATCAGATCATTCGGGCTACTGTACCCCAGTCCGAGCTGTATCAGTATGCTGTCGATCTACGGTCCATGACTCAGGGACAGGGTTTCTACTCGGTTGAGTTCTCTCATTACGAGGAAGTCCCGTTCGACGCGGCTCAGAAGATTATCGCTGAAGCCAAAGCCGAACGTGAGGCTGAGGGTTAATCTTTCAGTCTGCCCTATACGAAAAGACAAAGCGCCGGTCTTGATTAGATCGGCGCTTTTTCATTTTGAAGAGATACCGGATTACAGGCTCCTCAGCCTGCGTAATTCAACGTTATGCCTCTCTCATGAGACAACGTTCTATTTCACCCAGATACATACGATGGTAGTCTTTATTCGGATACTCCGAATGGATTTTCGGATCAAGGAAACCTCTGGGATCAAGATCCTGGATATAGTCTTTCCGGCATTCCAAAACTAGTCGAGCCTGCTCAAATGAAACTGCTCCAGACTCGGTAGAAAACGGTGTCAACCCGGTCTCGGTGGCCTTATCATGATCGCGGCCGGATTTTGTCCCACAGAATTTGAGGGCGTCGCGGTACTCCTCGGTAAAAAACGACAGGGTGAAACGGTCCGCTTGCTCCATGAATCCAAAGGTGTAACGCTGCGGGCGCACCACACACCAGCAGATATCCCTATTCCAGAGATGGCCGAATCCGCCCCAGGAAGCTGTCATGGTGTTGTATTTATCTATTGTCCCGGCGGTGACAAGCATCCAATCCCGACCAATAAGCTTGAAGACATTATCCGGGATATCAGTCGGTTTAATTATCTTAAAAGTCAAATTATCCTCCTTGTTCAGGGGACTGTTGGAAAAGCCATACACTTGGATATTCAGTAAACATAACTGTAATGCGGGCGACACAAGGCCGCTCGCTACGCGAGGTTAAGGTTATCTAACACGTAACGGCGGGGCTTGTTTCTGCCGCGATTGAGGTTTGTCAACAATCCCTCAAGTCTCAGGATCATGACAAACCAAAACACAGGAAACAATATAAGGCTCCGCAGAGCCATCCCAAAGGCTGATCCAATCAGAATGTGATATTCAATACACCGGGAAACACTAAAATATATTGACAGGTGCCCAAACGAGCAGTATAACTTAGATGATGGTTCAAGAACGTGTTCTCCAGTAATTTCGACCGATATGAACAGTTTGGGAGAACATGAAACGGCGGGAAACGAAAGGACTTAACTTGGTTAAAGCCTCTCTGACCGAACGACAGCGGCAGATACTTGAATACATCCAGGAGCAAATCAGCGAACGAGGTCATTCTCCGACAATACGCGAGATTGGCGCTCGATTCGGAATTAACTCAACAAACGGTGTCCGAACCCATTTATCGGCTCTGCAGAAAAAGGGCTATATCAAGAAAGAAGCGCTTATTTCACGCGGTCTGGCCCTGGCTAGAGACCTGGTCGGAAATGTGGGGCGCGTACCGCTGGTCGGCTCTGTCCCGGCCGGACGCCCGATCGATGCTATTGAAAACATTGAGGGAGATATCGCTGTTGACCTGACTTTTCTGCCCAAAGGTGACTCGTTTACCCTCCGAGTAAACGGCGACTCAATGAAAATGGCCGGGATTTTCGATGGTGACCTGGTTCTCGTTCGCAAACAACAGGTGGCCAACAAAGGAGATATCGTGGTGGCGCTCATCGATGGTGAGGCCACGGTAAAGAGATATTTCCCCGAAGGAAACCAGATTCGATTACAACCGGAAAACGACGCTTACGAGCCAATCATCGTAGACCGTAGTTCAGGCGAATTCCATATAGCAGGCATTGTTGTGGGATTGATGCGTAAAATGGCTCGGTAAACAAGCACGACCGTAAAAAACTCTTTCCGTTATTCTCCTCCATGAGAAAAGCCCGCCGACTTTCGAGTCGACGGGCTCTGCCGTTTATTGGTAGAACATCTACGTTATTTATTCATAACGGCTTCAACCTCGATAATGATAGTCACATCGTTGCCCACCATCAGCCCGCCATTATCAAGCATTGAGTTATAAGAGACACCGAAATCCTGACGATCAATGACGGTTGTTGCCGAAAAACCGGCTCGGGTGTTACCCCAGGGATCCTGCTGGATACCGTTGAACTCGGCATCGAAAGTAATCTGTTTGGTCACCCCGCGCATCGTCAGATCACCTGTCATCTTAAAGGTATTGCCGTTTCCCGGATCAATCTTTGTCGATTTGAAAGCCATTGTCGGGTATACGCTGACATCGAAGAAATCACCACTACGAAGATGCTCATCCCGTTTTTCATTATCAGTGTCAATAGAAGCCATTTGTATCGAGGCTTCAACTGAGGCATTTTTCAGATCCCTGCCGTCAAAGACAATCGTGGCGCTAAAATCGTCGAATTTACCATTCACTCTGGATATAACCATGTGTGAGACTTTGAATCCAACCGAAGAATGCGCTTTGTCGACATCCCATGTTTCCGCCCTGGTTGTCAGTCCAATGACAAGTATCAGACTCAATAAAGTAATAGCAATTTTACTAGTTTTCACGGAAGTCTCTCCTGTGATTATGCTGTCGTTTAACTCACGCCAAAACAACACTAAAAGAGACTTGATTGTTCCGACAAGTTACTGCCACCCTTAGCTACCAACGTACTCCCCTATGCCCTATTAGCTTAGCCCCGTTATCTACAGTTTTGCTTGACGCTGCCTGACCGCCTCAAACAGAGTCACTCCTGCCGCAACAGAGAGATTGAGACAACTCACGGAGCCCTGCATCGGGATACTGACCAGATAATCGCACAACTCCCGGGTCAGCCTTCGGACACCTTTTCCCTCAGCTCCAATGACGATCCCGAGCGGTCCGGACATATCAGCCTCATACAGAGACCGGGCTTCTTCATCGCCGGTCCCGATAATCCACAGACCCAGATCTTTTAACTGCTTGAGGCAACGAGCCAGATTCGTAACTCGGGCAATCGGGATTTTTTCTGCCGCTCCGCAGGCAACTGTTCTGGCCACATTGGTTACGGCCACAGTTCGATCCCGCGGGATGATCACTCCCGTCACTCCGGCAGCGTCAGCTGTTCGGAGACAGGCGCCAAGATTGTGGGGATCCTGGATGCCGTCGAGGATCAACACCAGCGGCGGCGTCGAGGACTCTTCCACGAGCATATAAAGGTCCTCTTCTCCGACATAGCGAACTTCACCCGAAAAATCGGTATGTTCATGTCGACGTCCGGATTGCGATCTCGGTCTGTTGCCCATTGGTCTCCAAGGCTGAGTATGTTGATTGTCGCTGCATTACTAGCGCTGTCCGACAACAAAGTCAAGCAGCTTTGTTTGATATCATCTGATACAGTTAAATTCCTTGCCCGGGACACTGTTTTTGTCAATATTATCGACCGTTGTACTGTGTCGGGCTTCAATTTCAAAAGGCACGATTTTAAGCCGAGACGGTATAAGCTAAAACGACAAAGGAGTGTTGAATGACGCGCAGACATACGTGGATGGTTTTCTTTTTTAGTCTCGTAATAATGCTGCTTCAGGTGTCCTGTGGTGATGACGACAGTACCGACAGCACGTCCACTATCCCCGGCGAAAGCTGGGTTATTCGTGCCACCGGCACCTCGAACTATCTTATGGACGTTGCTTGTTCGGGAGATCACTTCGCAGCGGTCGGACAAGACGGCACATTCATGACATCGACCAACGGAGTTCTCTGGGAGCAGCCCGATTCCATAACATCCACCTACATGTACGGCGTTGAATGGATCGAAGACCGTTTCGTAGCCGTGGGCGACTCCAGCCGCATTTGGATTTCGACCGACGGCACCACCTGGACCGTACCCGATTCTATCGAGGAAGACGAAGACTGGATGTACGGGATCGGAGGCAATTCTGAGATTATGCTGGCGGTCGGCGAATCAGGGCTGATTCTTCACTCTACCGACCAAGGTCAGAACTGGTTCCTGCCTGACAGTACGGTCGATGAACTGGCTACTTCAGCTAATCTGCACGCCGTAACCTGGTCCGAAGAAGAGGAACTGTTCGTCGCTGTTGGCGGCAGCGGAACCATCATCACTTCGGCGGACGGCCGCGTCTGGACATTGGCGGCATCCAGTCTCGATGCCTGGTTATACGATGTTACCTGGTCGCCTGATTTTGGACTGTTCGTTGCGGTAGGTCAGGACGGCCATATTATCACTTCTCCCGATGGCAAAATATGGACCTTGCGTGAGTCACGACTTGGGGCTTACTTATTCGATGTCGCCTGTTCCGACACCCGCATAGTGGCAGTCGGTCTTAACGGTCTGGTTCTGTCGTCTGAAGACGGCATTACCTGGACTCTGCGCGGTTCCGATTACACTCAGCATCTGCGGGGCGTCGTCTGGTCTAGCTCCGATCAATTGTTCGTGGCTGTTGGCCTCGGCCAGGGAGTGCGGACATCATCCGACGGTATTACCTGGACCACACAATTCGACGGTCTCGATATTGATCTTTACGGTGTCACCTATCTTCCGAACGATGACACTCTTTGCCTGGCGGCCGGCTCACACGGCACGATTCTGGCGTCCTACGGCGGTCTGAACTGGCGGCTTGCTTTCAGCGGCCTCGAATACACTCTTTACGATATTGCTCATCTCGGCACGGATAAAATCGTAGCCGTAGGCGACCAGGGTGCCGTCCTGAGCAGTACGGACGGCGGTCAGAGCTGGACTGCCAGTCAGCCTACAATCAACACCTTTCTTGGTGTCACCGCTGCCGGTAACAGCTTTGTGGCAGTCGGGCGCTATGGAACGATTTTCACGACCGAGGACATGGTTAATTGGCATCAGGAAACCAGTATCGTTGAACAGGAGCATTTGAACGCTGTTACATCACACGGGGATCAAGTCATCGCTGTAGGTGAACAGGGAGCCATGCTTGAGGCTTCGACAACCGATCTTTCCAGTTGGTCCGAAATTGACTTCCCGATCGATACGTTGGATCTGTACGGAATCGCATGGATCGACTCCATGTACATTGTGGTGGGAGCAAACGGATCTATTTATACCTCTCCCGACGGCGCAACCTGGACGGAGCAATTGTGGGATGTCGACGACACCGATGATCTGGTGCAGCTAAACGGAGTGGCTGCTTCCAACAAGCGTTTCGTTACCGTTGGAGTGGGGCTTAATATCGTGATTTCGTCTGACGGTGAAACCTATACGAGACAAGTATATTACGACAGCGGATCGCTTGAAGATGTCACCTGGACAGGCGGACGTTTCGTTGCCGTAGGCTGGGGCAACGCCATTTTTACCAGCCCGTGATAAAAGCATACCAAATAACTATTATCTGATAAATGTCGGCCCCAGCCTCGCTATGCGTGACTGGGGCCTTTGCTCGGGGCCGGTGCTCCTCCCGGATTGGTTATACCGACCATCTGGTCGGCGCCGTTCCCCGCCTCGGTCCGGCTATGACAACCACCCGGGTGTGCTCCGGAGCCGCCCCTAAGCTGGGCGATGCGTGTATTCGCGGATCAAGCTCTCCAGAAGCTGTTTGTCAGGTGCCGAGATATTAACAAACTCTAGCCCGGTGTCATAGAATCCCGGAAACTCCGGATTCATGTCAAGGGTATTCCATACTCCGGAGGCGTCAAATAATAGCTGGCGACTCATTTCATATTCCTTCGGGAGTTCGATCGATAACTGGAGTACTTCATCAAGTTTAACCTGATTTTCACCGAACAACCGAATCCCGGAGTCGGAAATATCCACCACTCGACCCAGAGGTTGATTGGTTATCCTATCTCGAACGGTAACGTAGTAATTCAAGCGTTTTCGATTTATGATCCGCTTTTCGTTCATGCAAGCCCTCCTTCGTCCGAAGCGTTATGCGCTCCGTGGCTATCCGTTATGCTCAAAGACCTCCGGAATCGGCCCAGACAACTCTGAGGTCTGTTATTAGCAGTTATTCATCCGATGTCAGGCAGGATGTAAGGCTCAGCCCCAGAGCCCATCAGTCAGACGGATATGTGTCATCTAACCCGTGTATATATATAAGAACGGCGTTTGACGATATCTATGCAAGCTAATAATCCAAGGTGACGGTCAAAGGACTGTCTAACCTGTTGAATTTGATGATATTGTACTTCTTTTGAACAAGTCCTGAAGGCGCCGGATCGAACCATAGAAAAGTTGATGAACTCCATCGAGACCGATACCTCCCCGGTCCGGAGAGTATTCGTCCATACGACTCCATTTTCGTTGCATCACCTTCCCCCCATCGTTATCATCGAAGTGGTAAAAAGATCATAACCGGAGGAAACCGATAATGAGAGATACCAGGAAATTTATCACACACATCTTGCCGCTGTTGATTTCAGCTTTACTGATTTTAATAGGACTGGCCTGTTCTGGAGACAAAACACCTACGGCAGCGATTAAGATCGGCGTCGACAGCCTGACCACCGACGACGGTGTCAACATCAAATACGAAGTTCACTCACTCGGTGATACAACTCTGCTTTTCGTGCATTGCTGGATGTGCGACCGTCATTTCTGGGACAATCAGGTTCAAGTGTTTGGAGACAGTTTTCAGGTGATCACCATGGACCTGGGCGGACACGGTGAGTCCTCTACCAATCGCAAAGATTATACGGTTCAGGCTTTTGGCGCAGACGTGGCAGCACTTATGAACAAACTTGATCTGCATAATGTGATCATTGTCGGTCATTCGATGGGCGGAGCGGTCATGATCGAGGCTGCCCGACAAGCACCAGAACGTGTCATCGCCTTGATCGGTATCGACAATCTTCAGGAACTCAAACAGCATTTTACACCGGAACAGGTTGCGGAGGTCCTTAAACCTCTCCGGGATGATTTCGTCGGCTATTCACGCGAGTATTTACGTCAGCTATGGATGCCCTGGACCGATACGCTGATTTACTTCCCGATCGTCGAAGAAATGATAACCCGGCCTCCTGAAGTTGGTATCCCGTCGATCTCGAACGTCTTAACCTATGACTATGCAACGGCCCTCAAGGATGTTCATGTCCCTATCTGGTGTATCAACTCGAACCGTTATCCGACCGATGTTGCAGGGAATCGCGAAGTGGTGGATATTTTCGGTGTAACTATTATCAGGAACATCGGGCATTTTCCTCAGATAGAGGAACCCAAACGGTTTAACGAAGCCCTCTGGACCACTTTAAGAGACAGCCTTCCGCTCGTTCTACCGTTAGAGCATTGATCGTCAAGACAATAAAGCGGGCGCCCGAAAAGGACGTCCGCTTTTTAATTTCAGCTACACGGCCAGAGACAAAGATACTTGTAATCTCTGCTACATGTTTCCCAAGCCACCTAACATCGCTAATCCGCCTACGAGCATACTGATAATCCACCCGGCGACACCGATAAGCATCAAAACCCCGTTGATAACAAAATAGGTTTTAAGTTTGTTAAGCGCATCGATTAGCATACTCTTATCGCCGTTCATCTGGCCGCCATCGATTGAACCGGCGGCCTTGAACAGCAAATAGCCGAGCCAGATCGGCAACCAGGCAATAATGATTCCAATAAGCGTAAGGGCAGCCAGGATACCCATGATCATATTGACCACACCGAGCAGCTTGAGCCAGAATTTGGCTTGATAAATGGGCAGACTGATCTCTTTTACGATAGTCCGTTCATCGATATTGATGCTTTGCTCCTCCATCGAGCCCTCCTAATGGTTAGATTCAACTGTACCAGAGTTTCTTTTGCTTATGATATGGAACACACTTACGCCTGTCAACATCAATAAGATAACCGATGACAACCTCCACATTGCTTTGGCTAGATATCGATCCAGTCATCGAGGAATTGGCAGACATCTATCCGATTGTGGTCCGGATCATAAAATGTCATCCAGGTGATGAAGTCGCCGTACCTGATTTCGGAGCATTGCACACCACTTCCGAGGAGATGAAGTCGGCATTCAAAAGCGTTATCGGTACGAAGCACGAAGCACGGGATATTGATCTCATTCTGTGATTGAGCCGAAGCCTCATCCGGCTCTTCTTCCTGTAATGCGATGAACGCCTTGCCGCCGGCCCTATACAGAACCATCTTCTCGTTGACCGGTCGCTCGTATTCGAGACCGAGGATATCTTCGTAGAACTGCTGACTGCGCTTCATGTCGCTCACCGGCACTACTGCCGCGTGCAGTTCGGTGAAGATGTCATGTTTGGAGATACTGTGCATACTGATCCTGAATTCTATTGTAGTTTCCGTCGTTTCTAATGGTGCTTTCGCGCATGTTGCTCTGCTGTTTGTATTCAACGTAGTTCATCCGCACACGTCGCTCCTGCGAGAAAGCACGAGCCTATCTTCTTTTAGGTGCCCCACCCCTCGGGTGGGATTTTGTGTGTGCAGAACCGACACCCCGCACACGTTGCTCCTGCGTAGGCCGGAGCCTGTCTTTTTCTTCCTTCAACTGGTCCCAGAACTATCTCAATGGCTGCTTTTCGTGCCCGGGGCCCCAAGACACGTCGCTCCTGCGAAGGCCGCGAGATGCCAATCTACCCAAGTGGCTCTAGTAGTCCAGGTAGAAATCGGTGATGTACAGACCAGCGCTCTTGTCCTCCCGGTGCCGACCAAATACCATCCAAGGCACTGAAGGTTGATCCCTGACACCGTTGGCTCTGGGCACGGCGACGATTGTAGTCTGGCTGGTGATAACACGTGCCTCACCTGTAACTGGATCGCGAGACATGATCGAGTCGCGATCCGAGATCATGCTTATTAGAAAGCTAGCAACTAGAGAGTTCGCCGGCACTCGTCGTGTCTCGCGGATTTCGTGAAATAGACTCACTCTCCCCCCCGAGTCCACCCTGATGTGCTTTGCGGCCTCAAATGCTATCGTCACGCGGAAGTCCGGTTCTAATCCCTGACTTGCTTGCTGTCCATAAATCTCATTTGCTGTCCGCAGCATTAGCTTCACCTCTCTCATGGTGAAGTTGCGCTGCCTATTGACAAACTCATTGAGGAACGTCGTTACCTGCCCCTTTCGTGCGGCTCCTGTCCACCTGATCTGAGGCGCATCCTCGTGCACCCACTCCCCATCGAAGAGACCTCGGTCAAATGCTTCCGCCACGAATCTATCCAGTTTGGGAGGAGACGGATTGAACTCAAGAAAGCAGTCTACGCACTTGTTATAGGCCTCCCTGCGTTCCTCAAAGTCCTTCAGTCCAACTGGCGCCACAACCAATACCGTTGCCTTGAGGTTTGGCTGTGACAGGAACTGGCTAAGGGTCTCCAAGAAGAACGTTCCGCTCGGTCCAGACCTGTCAACATCCTCGGCCACGATCACTATTCGGTCACCACGAGAGTTCAGAAGATCTGTGAATATTCTCTGGATGTCACTTATGCGGACGGCCGGCGGCTTGGTGAACGCCTCCTGAAGGCCGCTGACTACTCCATCCAGCCCGACAACCCCAGCTATCGCCTTTCCGGTGCCCCACCCGACTTGAGCTTTCTTGGACACTCCTGATAAGTCGGCTGTAGCCGCCTCCTTATCGCCCAGCTGTTCTGCCACGTCCAGGACGAATCCTTCCCACAGATCTCGTCTGTCAGGGTACTTCCACGCATCGAAATTGACCCAGGTTAAGCGGTCTCTGAGCATCTTCTCGACTTGGTATAGTACGGTGCTCTTGCCACACCCATAAGGTCCTACGATCGCTAGTATGCCCGACCGTTGAATGCCAGCGATGAAGCCAGCGTACTTTTCGACGGTGTCCGTAACATCAAGCAGATCCTCGACTCTACAATCTTCCTTCAGCAACTCAGGCCTGGCTATGAACGATTCCATCTCAGAATCTGTCTCCCACCACTTGTGTTTGCTTTCTCCTCAGATGATAGTCCGGAGGATTGTGAGAGTCAATAACACATGCAGTCTCCTCACACCAAAAAGCCCTCCTGACTGTTGTCAGGAGGGCTTTGTATTTATAACCCGGCGACTTTCTACTCTCCCACACCGTCTCGGGTGCAGTACCATCGACGTAGACGGGCTTAACTTCTGTGTTCGGAATGGGAACAGGTGTGGCCCCGTCGCTATCATCACCGGGAAACTTGAATAGTAACTTCTATCGACACCGATCGGTATCGCCCAACAGGCTGTGTTGGGCAGCAAATGGGATGACTTAACAGAGAAATTTAACGGTTAAGCCGCACGACCTATTAGTATCACTCGGCTAAATGTATCACTACACGTATACCTGTGACCTATCAACCTGGTCATCTTCCAGGGGTCTTATAGACTTTCGTCTGGGAGATCTAATCTTGGAGTGGGCTTGGCACTTAGATGCTTTCAGCGCTTATCCCTTCCCAACGCAGCTACCCTGCGATGCATCTGGCGACACAACAGGTGCACTGGCGGTTGGTTCAACCTGGTCCTCTCGTACTAGGGTCGAATCTCCTCAAATCTCCTACGCCCGTATCAGATAGGGACCGAACTGTCTCACGACGTTCTAAACCCAGCTCACGTACCACTTTAATTGGCGAACAGCCAAACCCTTGGGACCTTCTCCAGCCCCAGGATGTGATGAGCCGACATCGAGGTGCCAAACCCCCTCGTCGATATGGACTCTCGGAGGAGATAAGCCTGTTATCCCCGGAGTACCTTTTATCCGTTGAGCGACGGCGCTTCCATCCGCTGCCGCCGGCTCACTAAGACCTGGTTTCCCACCTGCTCGACATGTCTGTCTCGCAGTTAAGCTCCCTTATACCTTTGCGCTCTACAGCCGATTACCATCCGGCCTGAGGGAACCTTTGCGCGCCTCCGTTACATTTTTGGAGGCAACCGCCCCAGTTAAACTACCCGCCTGACACTGTTCCTGAGCCAGATTCATGGCCCAAGGTTAGATGTTCAATAACATAAGGGTGGTATTTCACCGGTGGCTCCACCGACACTAGCGTGCCAGTTTCAACGCCTCCCACCTATGCTACACATACGATACCAAACACCAATGTCAGGTTATAGTAAAGGTTCACGGGGTCTTTCCGTCCCGATACGGGTAAACGGCATCTTCACCGTTGCTACAGTTTCACCGGGCCTCATGTTGAGACAGAGAAGCAGTTGTTATACCATTCGTGCAGGTCGGAATTTACCCGACAAGGAATTTCGCTACCTTAGGACCGTTATAGTTACGGCCGCCGTTTACTGGGGCTTCAATTCAGAGCTGCAAGTCCGAAGACCATGACTCCTCCTTTTAACCTTCCAGCACCGGGCAGGTATCGGACCCTATACATCGTCTTATTAGACTTAGCAGAGTCGTGTGTTTTTAGTAAACAGTCACCGCTTCCGTTTCACTGCGGCCACTTTCAGCTCCAAACGCAAGTAATTCACCTACTTGTGGCACTCCTTATTCCGAAGTTACGGAGTCAGTTTGCCTAGTTCCTTAACATGAGTTAACCCGAGCACCTTAGGATACTCTCCTCGCCTACCTGTGGCGGATTGCGGTACGGACGACAAAGTAACTATCATAGAGGTTTTTCTTGGCAGCATGATTACGATCAGTTCTGGTCTATGACCACCCCATTACGTCTCAATGTTAGGATCGTGGATTTGCCTGCGATCCCCATCTACACGCTTAGACCGGCACAACCATCAGCCGGCTGACCTTCACTTCTGCGTCACCCCATAGATTAAAACGCGACTTCGCCGGTACAGGAATTTTGGCCTGTTTTCCATCGCCTACGCCTTTCGACCTCGGCTTAGGTTCCGACTAACCCTGGGAGGTTTAACCTTCCCCAGGAAACCTTAGGCTTACGGTGAGCAAGTTTATAGTCTTGCTTTATCGCTACTCGTTCCGACATAATCTCTTGTCTGAGATCCAACCAATCTTTCGATTGACATTCGACTCGCAGACAATGCTCCCCTACCGCTCGTGCAAGCACGAACCCATAGCTTCGGTGCCATGCATAGTCCCTTAAATTATCGGCGCAGGATCACTAGACTAGTGAGCTGTTACGCACTCTTTAAATGATGGCTGCTTCTGAGCCAACATCCTAGCTGTTTAAGTAATTCCACATCCTTTACCACTTAGCATGACTTCGGGACCTTAGCTGATGGTCTGGGTTGTTTCCCTCTCGGCAATGAAGCTTATCCCACACTGCCTGACTCCCGGAGAACATCTTACGGCATTCGGAGTTTGGTTGGGGTTGGTAACCTTGTGGGGCCCCTAGCCCATCCAGTGCTCTACCTCCGTAAGACTATAATCCGAGGCTAACCCTAAAGTTATTTCGGGGAGAACCAGCTATCTCCAGGTTTGATTGGCCTTTCACCCCTATGCACAGCTCATCGCCCAGCTTTTCAACGCTGGTGCGTTCGGACCTCCGATTCGTTTTACCGAACTTTCATCCTGGCCATGCATAGATCACCTGGTTTCGGGTCTACTCCCTGCCACTTATCGCCCTATTCAGACTCGCTTTCGCTACGGTTGCGCTAGTGTATAGCTTAGCCATGCGACAGAGAAGTAACTCGCCGGATCATTATTCAATAGGCACGCCGTCAGTCCAACGGTCTCGAAAGACCGTTTTTCCTCCGACCGCTTGTAGGCACACGGTTTCAGGTACTATTTCAATCCCCTTCCGGGGTGCTTTTCACCTTTCCCTCACGGTACTAGTTCACTATCGGTCACGGGATAGTATTTAGCCTTACCAGATGGTCCTGGCGGATTCAAACCGGATTTCACGTGTCCGGCCCTACTTGGGAAATCCGAAAGGAGCCACATGCATTTCGGTTACGGGGCTTTCACCCTGTATCGCCGAACTTTCCAGATCGTTCACCTATACATGCGGTTTGTAACTCCTCGGCTCGACTGCCATCGAACCTATCGGCTCCCACGACCCCGGTAGCACAACACTGGCAGGTTTTAGCGTGCACACCGGTTTAGGCTCTTCCCCGTTCGCTCGCCACTACTAGGGGAATCACAATTGTTTTCTCTTCCTGGGGGTACTTAGATGTTTCAGTTCCCCCCGTTTGCCTCGTACACCTATGTATTCAGTGCACGATAACCAGGCATAACCCTGGTTGGGTTGCCCCATTCGGACATCGCCGTCTCAAAGGTTGTTTGCACCTAAACGACGCTTATCGCAGCTTACCACGTCCTTCATCGCCTTCCCGTGCCAAGGCATCCACCATGTGCCCTTAATAGCTTAACCGAATTTTGTTAAAGCCTCGTTAAGAGCATCCCTTAGGCTGCATATGAAACACAGCCTGTTGGAAAATACCTATTTACGTATCAATAGGAAGTTACTATTAAGTTGTCAAAGAGCCTTTATATAGTTAAGCGACTCATTTGCCGCTTTGCTATCCTAATCTGGAGATGACCGGGATCGAACCGGTGACCTGTGGCTTGCAAAGCCACCGCTCTCCCAACTGAGCTACATCCCCGTCGGTCGCTTGGCCGAAAAAGTGGGCCTAATTGGAGTTGAACCAATGACCTCACGCTTATCAGGCGTGCGCTCTAACCAACTGAGCTATAGGCCCATCATATCCATCCAAAGCCCACAATCGGCAGGCAAATTTATAAAAATAGTCGGACGAGAAGAAACCAACATCGAACAGTCGTATCGCTCGACCTAGATGTAACTGAGCCGAGTTAAGCTCAGTACACACCGTACTCCTTAGAAAGGAGGTGATCCAGCCACAGCTTCCGCTACGGCTACCTTGTTACGACTTAGCCCCAGTCATCGGTTTCACCTTAGGCGCCGCCGTCCTTGCGGTTCGGCAAACGACTTCGGGTGCTCCCAACTTCCGTGGCTTGACGGGCGGTGTGTACAAGCCCCGGGAACGTATTCACCGCTGCCTGCTGATCAGCGATTACTAGCGATTCCGCCTTCATGGAGTCGAGTTGCAGACTCCAATTCGAACTGGGACCGGTTTTGGGGATTAGCTCCACCTCGCGGTATTGCAACCTTCTGTACCGGCCATTGTAGTACGTGTGTAGCCCTGGACATAAGGGCCATGAGGACTTGACGTCATCCCCACCTTCCTCCAGCTTATCACCGGCAGTCTCCATAGAGTCCCCAGCATTACCTGATGGCAACTATGGACAGGGGTTGCGCTCGTTGCGGGACTTAACCCAACACCTCACGGCACGAGCTGACGACAGCCATGCAGCACCTGTGCAAAGGCCCCCGAAGGGGAAACCGGCTTTCACCGATAGTCCTAAGCATGTCAAGCCCAGGTAAGGTTCTTCGCGTTGCCTCGAATTAAACCACATACTCCACCGCTTGTGCGGGGCCCCGTCAATTCCTTTGAGTTTCAATCTTGCGACCGTACTCCCCAGGCGGGGTACTTAATGCGTTAGCTGCGGCACCGAGGGGGTCGATACCCCCGACACCTAGTACCCATCGTTTACCGCTAGGACTACCAGGGTATCTAATCCTGTTTGCTCCCCTAGCCTTCGCGTTTCAGCGTCAGTATCAGACCAGAAAGCCGCCTTCGCTACTGGTGTTCTTCCAGATATCTACGCATTTCACCGCTACACCTGGAATTCCGCTTTCCTCTTCTGTACTCAAGACCGACAGTATCGAATGCAGGCTGGTGGTTAAGCCACCAGTTTTCACATCCGACTTGAAGGTCCGCCTACACGCCCTTTACGCCCAGTAAATCCGAACAACGCTTGCACCCCCCGTATTACCGCGGCTGCTGGCACGGAGTTAGCCGGTGCTTCCTCTGTGGGTACCGTCAAGCGTCGGGCAGTTACTCCCAACACGTTTCTTCCCCACTGACAGGGTTTTACACTCCAAGGAGCTCCATCACCCACGCGGCGTTGCTGCGTCAGACTTTCGTCCATTGCGCAATATTCCCTACTGCTGCCTCCCGTAGGAGTCTGGGCCGTATCTCAGTCCCAGTGTGGCCGATCACCCTCTCAGGCCGGCTATCCATCGCAGCCTTGGTGAGCCGTTACCTCACCAACAAGCTAATGGAGCGCGGACTCATCCCTAAACGGCAGGTTGCCCCACCTTTGACCATCAGAGGATGCCCACCAATGGTATTATCCGGTATTAGACCCCCTTTCGAAGGATTATCCCAGATTTAAGGGCAGATTGTCCACGTGTTACTCACCCGTTCGCCACTTTACTCATCCAACCGAAGCCGGATTTTCTCGTTCGACTTGCATGTATTAAGCACGCCGCCAGCGTTCGTTCTGAGCCAGGATCAAACTCTCCGTAAATATTATTACTAACATTTTCGTCAGTTTGAAAGCTCCCAAGCCCAGACGCAAAACGCGTCTGTTGCTCAAGATTTACTCTTGAAGGATCTCAAAGATTAATAAACCTAAAGACCCGCGACACGATGAAGATAGTTAGTTTCTTCTTCATGTCCGACTATTTAGTTGTCAAAGAACTTCTTCAAAAAACCGCCTGCATCATTGCAGGCAGGCGCTCAAAATACTCACAAATTCGACGATGTCAAGGCTTTTCTTTTAAAAAATATGCCCTGCGGGACAAATAATTTCGAAAACTCGAAATCCGACAACCTTCGAGCGCCGTGACGACCCTTTTGCCCCTTATCGGAAGTCGCCTAATAGTTATCGGATGTTTAATATAATCCTTTAGACTTACCCTGTCAAGAGTCAGAGCGGTTTCACGAACCACTCATTCGAGCCGGCAGCCCCAAGTGCGGCTTTGACTTACGGGGCCTCCCCCGGCCCCGACCACAGATTCGGGGAGATATCACCGATACGACTGTCAAATCGTAGACAACAATATCCTTTTTATCGACAGCCCCTTGTCATCGTTCCGCACCGCACCGTCGCTTTTGAATCCGTCACACACCTTCCGTCTCTCTCTCATTATAGCAATTTACCATCTTGTCCGAATTCATCCTTGTCGGTTCTTGTCCGACGATATGATGAACAGGTTGTGGTCACAATGATCACGGACTCATTCCCTCTGATTCGATGGGATAAAGAAACGGCCGGAGTATCAACCGGCCGTTAGTTTCATTCGAGGAGCAGTTCTACAACCAGGGGCTGAAGAACGGGATGGTACTAATCCGCGTCTGTGCGAGAGAGAATCTCGGCGACGGCTTTATTGACGGCTGTATTCTTGAAGAGAATCTTCTGCGTCGTAGACTGTGACTCCTGGTATTTCCTGAGTTGCAGCAACGCTTCATCCTCACCGATCGTCCCCAGTGCTTTTACCACCGCCAGTCTCATTTCATCACGCGACACCTGTCCCTTGCCGAGATCCGCCAGTTCATCTTCATTCGCTAAAAGCCGGATGAGAACTTTGAGCGCTTCGGGACCGCCCAACTTGCCCAGCGCAAAGATCACTTTGGGAGAGAGCGCCGGATGTCTTTCGGCAACATCATACAACTGCGCCGCGGCCTCGGGACTGCCGATCAAACCGGCAGCGATTACCGCCGTCCGGGCGACATCGAGATCGGTATCATCCGCCATCAGAATCAATAAGTCGAACGACTCTTCCCCGCCGATCTTCTCGAGCGCTGAAATGATTTCACGCCGCACACGGACATCTTTATCGTTGATATGCAATCGCAACGGAGCGACACCGTCCGGATCACCCAGCGAGCCGAGTACGAAAATGGAGTTGCGCACGATATACCATTTCGCGTCCGGCAACTCATACCGACCGGCTTCGCGAGTGAAGAGATTGTTGTCCTGGAGTAAGCGGGTAAATACTTTTAACGAGGAACGTCCCAGCTCCGCAAGAATCTTCAATGCATGCTGACGGACCTGACGAACCGGATGCGAAATAATGTTCGAGAGCGCCATCGCGACTCGCTCGGAGCCGATCGCCACCAGTATCTGTCGAAGAACGCGTGAGGTTTTGTTGTCGGCCGTAAGCATCTGATCGATCAATGAATTGATCACTTCAGACCTGTCGATATTGCTAAGAGCTTTCTTGACGGCCATCGAATCGTATATGGTAACGGTATCGCCGACCTGACGTCGGGCGGCCAACGCTGAGACCAATGCCGCCATTTGTTCATACTGACGGGCGAGTGCGAGTTTCTTAACCAGACGCCAGATGAATTCCGAGTATTCGAATGTTTCCCGCCTTGCGTTGATACGTGCCACAACCGACAGTACGGTCTCATCGCAAAGCGAATTATGGGTCGGCAGTTCGATCAAATCCACGGTCGCCAGCAGAAGTTCGAGCGCTCGAAGACGCGTACCCGATTCTGGTTTTTCCAGACAATCTAGAAGTTTTTCGATAACCTGGATAGCCTTGCCGCGTTGCCCGGTACGCAGAATACGTCCAAAGGCTGAAGCAAACGCGACCTGGTTTTCCGGACTCAGGGTAGACTCGAAACATGTTGCCATGATCTGATCGATTTGATCGGCCGCTTCCATTCGAATCGCACCGGCAGGAGTCGTTAGACTGTTCGAGATGACATCGGCATGCTCTGAATTCTTTAACAAGGCCTCGATGCGATTCATTATTCTCTCACGGTCACCGTGATAATTGAGCAGCTTGCGGATGCCGACAAAAGCTTCTTCCGTTACCTTGCCATCGGAGTATTCCCGTTGCAGACGAGACAGACCGCGCTCGACATCATCCACCGTCAATTGCGAAGCCGCTTCGGGCATGAGATACTCGATATAATCACGCTCGAAATCAGCCAGGAAGGGATCCTCAGCCTCCCCGGTTTCAATTAAATGCGACAACTTAATCGGATCATCGCCCATCAGCTCCAGCATTACGGCCTTAACCGAATAGTCGCCGTCAATGTCACCCCGGAACTGGCGACTCAATTCGAATTGATTGAATGCTTCGCGACTGTTGGCCGAAATAGTGTCACACTTCTTCTCTTTGAGATAGCGAACCATCAGGTTGTCGTGATCGGTTCGGCTGGTTCGCATAACCATTCTGCCGATAAAACCGATCAGTTCGGCTACGGTCAAACGACGTTCGAACAACACGGCGTTTACATCCAGTATTTGCAAATAGCGCAGTAGTTCCGTGCAGAAAACCGAATCGCGTAGACGGAAATTCAACACATACAACTGACCCTGATAAACCTGAAAATTCACATGTCGTTTGAAACGAAACGCTTTGTTGAATTCGGCGAACGGCTTCGCAACCGCTTTGGCCACCAAAGGATGGTCGGAGCCATAGATCGCCACCTTACGCGCAGTCATGGCCAGTTCACGCGTGATGGCATGAGCTATTTCATTAAGACTCAGATTGAGATCGGCTTCGTTGACGGTCTGGTTGTTCAGCGACATCTCTTACCCCAAAACAGGTTATTTTTCCCGCCCGGGTGGCCACATAAACATGCTCGCCGTCAGAGACTGGAGTTATTTCAAGTCCTCCGCGCAACTCGCGCCGTTCGATAGTCCGTCCATCAGACAACCGAAAACTGATAAGAGATCCGGCCAGAGTTCCAACAACTCCGACCTCGCCCACGGCAATGATCGAAGCTCGAATGACTTCACCGGTTTCAAACCGCCACAACTCACGGCCGTCAACAGCATCGAGCGCCACAACAACGCCGTCGGAACAACCGAAAAACAACCGATCATCAGCCAGCGTCGGGGCAGTCCAGGTGTTGCCGGGAAGCTCACTCCGCCAGACGATGGCCGCAGTGCCACGGTCAATTCCGTAGGCGTGTCCCTGCATATCAGCGGCATAGACCAGGGCGCCGACCGCCACGGCATTCACCAGAGAGCCTTCGATCTTGACCTGAGCGATCTCTTCTCCATTTTCGGCGTTGACAAAGAACAACAGACCCTGATCGGCCGGTTGAAAAATAACACCGTCGGCAAACGCCGGTGGCGCCACCAGTCTGACCGGGGACTCAAAACTCCAGACTGGGCGGCCATCCTCAAGCCCATATGCAGCCAGTTGGCCCGGACTTGAAGCGACCAAAACCCGGTTTTCTAGGATTATCGTCCCCGCGGCGGCATCCTTTACCGGGTTATCCCATAACTCACGGTGTTTAAGAAGATTGATACAAACCAGCCGATCTCGGGGAGGACTGGTCGCCCAACAACCGCAACCGTTACTCGTTGCCAGACCGGTCTGTGAAGTACGCCGTGCAGAACCGATCGTCCCCAGATACGCCCCGGTTATCTGGTCATACATCCTTGTCTTGCCTTTAGAACCGGGATAGGCTAAACAGCCATATTGCAGGGTCAGGGGCCCGCTGGGTTTATCTCTCGATGAGGCCTCCCAGACTACATCCAGGCTACCGTCGTAAGTCCCCCCGCCTATTGCCCCGGTAGCGGCCAAATCACCCCGATAACAGGTCCAGACGCCGGGGGTGCTTAAGGATTCCTTTTTGAGGTGGAATTTATGCCCGCAGCCGTTCAGAGCAATCAGACCGACAGTCATTACAATAACTAGCTTTTTCATCAGAAATTCCATCCGAAGAAGAAATCGAAATCGGTGTTGGGGCTCATAGTTTCATAGTCATGGGTCCGCGAGAAATCAAAACGCAAGAGGATTACATAACCGATTGCCACCCGGAAACCGGCCCCGAAAGAGCCCAGAAACTGGTCGAAGTTGTCATCCCACATCGCCCCGGTATCATAGAAAAGCGCGCCTCTTATGCCCTGAAATGAAAGCCCGCCGAATGGGAATCCTATAGCCAGGACATCGATGAGTGGAAAACGTAACTCTGTCGACGAGAACAGCACGTTCCGATTGTAAAACGCCCGGCGGTCAAAACCTCGGAAAGACCAGCTTCCGCCGAAATAGATGCGTTGCGGTTCAAGACCGGCCGAAGTATACGCGAACATGCGATTGGCCAGCGCCGAATTGGTCCCCAGCCTGAAATAATGGCGGATATCGGCTATAGCGGTACGGTTGAAACTCCTGAAACCATCCATCGAGGTCGTGTGTCCCAGGGTGAAATGATAACGACGACCGTCGATCGGTCCGGAGATATCCCAGATGGAATTATCATAGACATAGCTGATATAACTGCTGACGAGAAACGCCTCGCGATTATTGAAATTGTATCGACTATCGCGTTTGGAATAACGCGCAACCGTAGTCAGATCAACGCGGCTGAATTTCGAAAACGGATAACTGACAAATCCCAGCGCACCGGCCTGCCGCTCGTAATAGTATTTATCGTAGTCGTTGTAGTATTCATCGTATAGATGAAAAAGCCCTAGTCCTTTATTGATGCGTGTCTTCCTATTGATATAGGTTACGCCGACATTGAACGATTCAAGAAATTCATCCTTAGTCTGAGCCGAGTTCGTCAGTAGGAAGTGTATCGCATGATTTCCCAGCATATCCGTAATAGCTGCCTGTACTCCGCCCAGAGAGCCATAAACCGGATCGTAAATCATGGCTGACTGAGCAATGTCGAAGCTGTATTCGGTATGATACCTTACTGTCGAACTGCGGTGTTCCTCGGGCAATTGCGGTGGTGTCCAGGTTAGCAATGTATCCGGCGCCGGTTGTTCCACCGGGATCGGTTGTTCCGGAAGATCCATCACGTAGATTCGATAAGCCATATCCTGATAACCGGTGTAAGTCAGACGTTTGCCGTCGGAAGTAAGACGCGGGTCAAAAGCACCGGTGGCATAAGTCGACTGCTCGGTCAATTGCCCCTGATGATCCATCAAGAACAGGTTGGGGAAACCATTCCGATCCGAGGAGAAATATATCCCTCGTGAGGTACACTCAGGACTTTTATCGGCAAACGCACCAAAGGTGATTTGTTTCATGGTGCGGCTATCAAGATCTATCTGATATAAATTGTAGGCTCCGTCAGGGCCGCCGACACAACGGTCGGAAGAAAACACCAGGGAACGGCCATCGATGGTAAAACATGGATCGGCGTCGTCAAAAACATCATCGGTGACAGCATAGTAATCGCCCCGGGCAAGATTGAGGAGATAGATGTTGGTGTAACCGTCTTTTTTAACGCCGGAGAACACGACTCTGTCCCCCTCGGGCGACAGACGCGGAGAGCGGGCTTCGATCAGATCGGCGAACTCATAGCGTTGTGTTACCCGATTTTCATTGAGATCGAGAATATACAGGACATCACACTCTTTTGATTTGGACGAAAAGACTACCAGTCCGGAATCGTTGGCGTCAATGCCGCTACGAAGAATGTGCAGGGATTCATAATCCGCCGACCGTTCTCCTTTTACCAGCACCTTGCGTTCCCTGCCGCCGGGAGCGAGCGGTTTCATATAGATCCCGGTGTAACCCATGCAATAGGCTTTGTAGATAATCCATTCCTTCGTACCCCGGCCGTCATCCCAGGTAATCGGCACTCCCTTTTCGGCGAAACGCTCATCGGTAATGAACTTTGATTCCCCTTTAGGCAGACCGTACTCGCCTAACTCCGGATAGTAACGTCGCTTGAGCCAGTAGACCCACTTGTCGGAGACATCCTTCAGGTTGTCGCCCAAAGTGAGTTTGACAACTTCGTCAAAATTCTTCCCTTTGTGCCAGTTCTCGAACAGAAGCGGAATTTTATCGGGGCCATAGGTGGAATCGATAAAGTGCAGAAGCGACTCCCCGCCTTTATACATATAGTAAGTACCGGATAAACGCCAGAGCGTGTTGATCCCCTCCAGACGATTGCTCAGAACCATATCTCCGAGCGTCATGTCCTCTTCACTGCCCCATTGGTTCGACCAATACTCGGCCAGTCCCTCCGTAAACCACAACGGAGGATAATGGAATTTACCGCGCCGCTGACGGTTAAATACGGCATCGAGTCGCGAAATCATAAAAGCGTGCACCAATTCATGGCGCACCACATGGGCGAAATCAGCATAGGAGCCGTTGAACGGCACGGCCACCCGCCCTTTGATAAACTCCGTAAAACCGCCCACCGACTCCGGTAACAGGTACGGCAGGATATTTGTCTGCGAGAAATAACTCGGGGACGAATAGATAATGAGCGGGACTTTCCTGGGTATCTCGTGATTATAACGAGCGGAAAGAACTTCGTAAGAGGTCTCTGCCAGTTGCGCCGCCGTTCGAGCCAGCGCCACTTCTTCCTCATAGAAGTAGATATTGAAATGCTCGGTGTGCATTACCTGCCAATCGAAATTCGTATACTGAACTTTATTCTTCCCGTAGTAAAATTGGGCGGCGGCATTACCGCACAAAAGAACAAGCAGAATACTCAGCAGGATTGCCCGTTTGAGCACAGTGTATCTTGGTTCTGGTCGATCGTTTGCCACGTTATCAGTTTGTCTCAGCTTATTGACGCTGCAACCACGATTTCTGTTTGAAATCCACATCCGGTGCAATTACCGTTCTCATCAAGCCCCTTGATCTCCGTCCGGTAACCGCTTCGTTCAACGAGTAGTGCTCCGCATTGAGGGCACCGGCTGTTGGAGCATCCCGGAAGGCTCATATTTCCGACAAAAACATATTTCAGCCGGTCCGAGGCAAGGTCAAAGGCCCTTTTCATAGTTTCGGCAGGGGTAGGCGGTCGGTCCATCTTATACGATGGATGATACGCGGAAAAATGCAGCGGAATCATGTCCGAGACGGAAGCAACAAAATCACAGAGATCGACCAAATCACGCTCGCTGTCGTTCAGACCGGGAATGATCAGGTTGGTGACTTCCAGATGCACCCCGGCAGCCCGGGTAGCCCTGATTGCATCGAGAACCGCGTTAATTGTCCCTTTGCATATCTTGCGATAGAAATCGTCGCGAATGGACTTGAGATCGAAATTGACCGCATCCAGATGCGGCAGTAACTCGGCCAGCGGCCTGGGATTGATATAGCCGTTGCTGACCAACACCGCCTTAAGACCAGCCTCGTGCAACAGCGGGGCAACTTCACGGATATACTCATACCAGATAAGCGGCTCGGAATAAGTAAAAGCCAGTCCTATAGAACCTCTCTCCCCGGCCAGTCGCGCCATTTGCTCCGGCGATATAAACCGTGTGGGAGCTTCTTCTTGAGAGATCGTCCAGTTTTGGCAATGCTTACAACTCAGATTGCAACCGTTAGGACCGGCGCTGACAATAAACGTACCGGGTAAATAATGATACAGAGGTTTTTTCTCGATCGGATCAATCGCAATACTGACCGCCTCACCGAAATTGTCCGTGTATAAAATCCCGCTCTCATTACGGCGACAACCGCAAATGCCAACCTGACCGGGTTTAAGGGTACAATCCGCCGGACAGAGCACGCATTGCACTTTGTCGTCATCCAGCTTGCGATAAAAGGCTGCTTCGCGTTGCATTTATTCCCCCGAACATATTTTATCAACCGCAGCTTTCAGATCATCGCATATCGTAACAGGGCGCGTCAGTGCCGTTGCTTTGGTTTCGGATTCAGTTCCATAACCTGTTCGCACCAGAATCGCACCAGAACCTATCACCGAAGCAAGAAAGATATCATCCAACTTGTCCCCGATCACACAAGACCGACGCAAATCAAGCCCGAGCTGCAAGGCGGCCTCTTCCGGCATTCCCGGCGCCGGTTTTCGGCAACCGCATTTTACGGCGTATTCAGGGACTTTCCCCTCTTCATAATGGGGACAATAATAGACAGCAGCGACATCTACTCGCGCTTGCGTCAGAATTTCAAGGAGCCTCCTGTTGACGGCCTCAACGGCAGCGATATCGAACATACCGCGTGCCACCCCGGATTGATTGGAAACCACCACGAGCTTATATCCGGCCGCACGAGCCTTCTTCAGGGCTTCTACCGCTCCCGGAATTAACTCCACGCCTTCCGGGTCGGAGAGATAATCTTTATCGACGATAAGGGTTCCGTCACGGTCGATAAACAGGGCCGGTTGCAGGTCTTTTCGTTCAGCCAGCAACTCGGCAGCTCTCCGGAGCACTGCTTCCGGTTCGATTCGCTCCATACAAAAGCGTCGCTCACGATAACACGGTTTCTTGCCGTGCAGCGAACAGGGCCGACAGGCTTCATCGACTTCAATAATCTGATCGAACTGCCCCCGAGGTGCGAATCCCAACACCGGATGAGTCGGGCCGAAGATCGCCATGACCGGTGTTCCCACCGCACTCGAAAGATGCGCCAATCCGGAATCGTTGGCCACGGTTAAATCGCAACGAGAAATAAACTCGGCCAGTTTCGGGATACCGGCATCGACGATCTCGATGAAACGATCTGGTCCCAGACATTCGGCCAGCCTTTGTTTTCCTTGATCCTGAGCCTGCACCAGCCAGGCAATGCGGGCGTTGAGTTTTTCTCCCAATAACTCAGCCAGCCTCTCAAAGCGCTCCATCGGCCACTGCTTGGTCGGATGAGCGGCACCGGGAGCAATGGCAATCAACGGGCCGCCGGCTTCTCCGGCGAACAACACCGGATCGGACACATTGAAACGACTCAGATCGAAAACCGGGCGAAATGCCGGTGTTCGTCCCCCGGCCTGCTTCACGGCATCGTTATAAAGATCGATCGTATGCGGCCAGCTTTTCGGCAACACAACACCTTTGCGTGTGGCAACCACTCGTTCCAGACGACGTTTGGGATAAACCACTTTGGTGTTAGCTTTGATGAGCTTGCGCGCCAGCCAACTGCGCTGGTTGCCGTGGAGATCCACGATCAGGTCGAACTGTTCTTTCGAGAGCCTGCGGAGAAGCCCCAGGTACTGCCAGAAAGAAGCTTTTTCGGGAAGAATGTGAATACGGTCAACCGCGCCAATCCCCATCGCTGTGCCCATGAATCGCTCTTTGGTAAGCAAAGCGATCTCATACGTGGGATAGCTGACATGCAGGTTCAGAATCGGCGCCGAGGTCAGGATTAGATCTCCCAGCGATCCGAACCGGATAACAAGAATCTTCTTACTCATTTACAGGAAAAGATACAGCCCAACGAGGCCGGCCGCAAAGCAATAGTAAGCGAAGTAAACAAACTTACCGCGCCTTATCGACTCCAGCACGAGATATACCGCAGAGAGCGCAACACCAAACGCAACAATCGCCCCAAAGACATATTGACCAATAAGTTGTGACGGCATATTAATCAATGACTTAATCTCCAGCAACGCGGCGCCACCCACCGCTGGAATCGCCAGAAGAAATGAAAATTCAGCCGATAGTGAGGGTTGCACCCCGGCGGCCATGCCCGCGGCGATGGTTGATCCGGACCGTGAGATACCCGGTACGATCGCCAACGCCTGCCCTACTCCCATTATGATCGCCGATCGGACAGAGATATCGCGGGAGCCTTTCATGGTCCAGCGGGTTGTCAGGAGGATGGCTCCGGTGACCAGAAGCATCCCGGCCGCAAACGCCGGTTGGCTGAATAATGATTCAAGCAGATCTTTCAGAAGCAATCCCGCTATTGCCGCCGGAACCGTGCCAATGATAAGATACCAGATCAAACGACGCTCGACAGGTCGATCGGATCGCCAGAGCGACATGAACATGCCAATTATCCGACCGCGAAAATAAACCAACACCGCCCCCAGAGTGCCCAGGTGCGCCAGCACTTCAAAGGCTACCCCCGGTTGTTTTACCCCCAACATCGCTTGTGCCATTACCAGATGACCGGATGATGATACCGGCAGGAATTCGGTCAAACCCTGCAACAGACCAAGGATAAAGGCGTCGAGATAACTCATCTACGACGCCTTCCTGAAATTGTAGACAGCGTACGGATCAAAGCATTCCATAACTGAGACCAAAAAACAAACCTTCGTTGCCGTCAAACTGGAATTCTCCAAAAATCGCCACGTTTTTATTGAATCTCCAGGAAGTACCGAACGAAAGTCCGAACTTCAATTCCGTCTCGGAGTCTCCCTCTACCGTATGTAGTCCGCTTCCGGTTTCAATCACATAGTCGTCCATGCTGTAGCCCTCCATACGGACATTGAACGAACCGTACGGAGACAGAGTCGTGCCGTTTGAAAGCGCAAAGGGATAGGAACCGGTAGCCTTACCGCCGATCTGCCAAACCGACAACGATCCAAGATCGACATATTCCCCGAAACCTCCCAGTTTCAGGTCAAAAGGATCGGATAGTCCGGCATCGACATCCAGTAATTGGTAGTTGTAATCGACCCCGAAAGCCAGCTTGGTATCGAATCCTTCATCGTCGGCCAGTCCTAACTTGATCGATCCCTCGGAAAAATCGGACAATCCATAGGTAAAGCGACCGAAAACCGAGGTCCGGTCAGCCACACCGACGCCGATCATCATATCGCCCCGATTATCTCCGATCGCTTTCCCTGTCATCAATGTACCGAAAACCGAACCGAACGCATCGACAGCGTGGACCGATCCGGCACCGACCACCACCAGCAACGTCAGGGCTAATAAAACTCTTCGCATCATCTTACCTCTAAGATCACATCTGGAATATAATTTCAGTCTTATACAATCGCATCTTCACATAAGATGTTCCCTTCGAGACATTCAACAAAAATAGCTGAGAGTCTATTAATTGTTGACACCCAATGACCTGGCCGGTTGGTTGCGGTTCTATACAATGGACTGGGGCGCGGAATCCGGGTAGTGGTCTGCCCCGTCGTCATCATCAGTGTTCGGAGAGGAGTCATGGCAGAACAACCCACCGGCGACACGAAAACATCATCCCAATCGACCCGAGGCAATTGGGGAACACATCTCGGCTTCATCCTGGCGGCGGCCGGATCGGCTATCGGTCTCGGCAACATCTGGAAATTTCCTTACATTACCGGAGACTACGGCGGCGGCGCCTTTGTCCTGGTTTATCTGTTGTCGGTTGTAGTGGTGGGGCTTCCGGCTATGTTGGCCGAGTTGATCATCGGCCGACGTTCTCAAAAAAGTCCCGTGGGTGCTTTTCAAGCTATGCATCGCAAGGGCAGCCCCTGGCGTTTAACCGGCTGGCTGGGTATTTTATCGGGTTTCGTCATTCTCGCTATCTACTCCGTGATTGCCGGCTGGTCCATGGCTTACGTTTACAAATCATTGCAGGGTTTCAGCGGCTCCGCGGCCGACATCATGGAGCAGTTCGATGCTCTCGCCGGCAGCGCCTTTGACACTTCCGTCTGGCACACCTTGTTCATGGTACTGTGCACCCTCATCGTTATCGGTGGTGTACAGCGCGGCATTGAGCGGTGGAACAAAATCCTGATGCCGCTCCTGGTCATTATTCTAGTCGGGCTGGCAACCTACGGCATCATTGCCACGCACGGCGGCGGTCAAGCGATAGCGTTTCTCTTCAAACCGGATTTTTCCAAGCTGTCGGCGGAAGGGGTACTGTCCGCGTTGGGGCATGCCTTCTTCACCCTGTCGCTGGGTATGGGGGCAATGATAACCTACGGCAGTTACATGAAACGTGGAAGCAGTCTGGTCAAGGATGCCATCACCATTTCAATCCTCGATACCCTGATTGCCCTTATCGCCGGTGTAGCTATCTTCTCGCTGGTGTTCCATTACAACATGGAACCGAGTCAGTCGGTCGGATTGATCTTCAAAACTCTTCCGGTTCTTTTCGCTGAAACGGGACCGTGGATATCCGTCCCGTTCTTCATCCTGCTTTCGTTTGCCGCGTTGACCTCCGGTATCAGTTTATTGGAGGTAGTCGTCTCGTATTTCATTGATGAACGCGGCTGGAGTCGTATGAAAGCCACCCTGATCATGGCCTCAGCGATCTACCTAGTCGGACTGTTTGCAGCCAATCCTCATGCTATGGTGCCCTTTACAAACCTGACCGTGTTCGGATTGATTGATGTCACCTCGACTAACTACATGCTGCCGATCGGCGGTCTATTGACGGTGATCTTCCTTGGATGGGTTGTCTCGGACGCCGTACGCAAAGAAGAACTCAACCTGTCGGATTCGTTCGCGGGGGCTTTCAAGTTCATCGTAAAATACCTGACACCAATTGCTATCCTGATCGTGCTTTTGCACGGCGTACAGCTTTTACCGTTCGTTGATTTTTAATCTAAGCGGACTGGTCGGAAAGTTCTCGAAGATATCGGACCGCTTCTTTCCGGAGGCGGTCCTTGTCATATCCTGACAGGTTGGCCGACAACAGGAAATCAAGGAATCCTTGTTCGATATGAGCGAATGAAGTTTTGCCGAATTGCGGTGCATCCTCGTCTGCCGACTCGCGAGTAAAACGGATGTTGAGGTCGAACGACTTCTCCTTTAATTCCGTAATCACCGCTGCCGGGATTGTTTTGAGCGCCTCATCACTGACTCCGGTGACATTCAAACGTACGATACGATTCTCGGCTTTTGCCGCTTCAACCGTATCAATCAGCAACGTGGCCAGTTCATCCCCGCGCTTCTGGCTGGCATCGATTTGCGGCAGGTCGAGCATCGTTCGTGAAGTCACACATTCGAATTTCACTCGAAGCGGATCGAACTCGACGACCGCGAAACCTTTTTCCGAGGTACGTTCCGACTGTGAAAGGCGCTCGGTCGACCCCGCATACCAGGCATGTTTCGACACCTGACAGAAGTTATGAAAATGCCCCAGCGCGGCATAACCGAATCGATCCAGCAGGGTTAACGGCAGTTCCTGCTCTTTGAGATCGGCCATAGAAAATTCCGGCATCCCGGCCGCGACACCGTGAGCTACGAGGATGTCGTCGCTCAAGTCCGATTCGAGATTGATCTTTTCGATTTCGCGGGCCAGATCAGCCGTAGTCAGGCAATGAGGCAAAGCAAAAATACGTCTGCCGGTCAGTTCGAAAATCTCCAACTCTCCCCGGCTGGCAATATAAAGGTTGTCTATCTGACGGAAGATATCGACTGCCGCCCCGATATGCGGTTGCTTGGGAGCGTCATGATTCCCTGCAATAAGAACCGTGGGAATCCCCTTCTCTTCGGCCAGTCGATAGAACTGCTCACCGGCCCGAGCAATAATGCTGTTGAGCGGTCGGACCGAATGAAACAAATCACCGGAATAAATACACAGATCGGGTTGCAGGGCAATGATCTTATCGACCGCTTCACAGAATGCCCCGATCATATCTTCCTGACGTACGGTAAGCCCTGAGGAAGCTCGTCGATGGAAATTCTCCCCCGCACCCAAATGGCTGTCGGAAAAATGGCACAGTTTCATGGCGTTATTATAGCAGATTCATCACACGGACAAAATAACATTCTGCCAAACATATCTGTGCGATGGAATCGGATCGCAGGATCGGACACTTGGACATTTGCCAGAGCAGTATTTCAATACAGGCGATACCAAGCCGACCGTTACGCCATCCGCGAACCCGGAATCACACGCAGCGGCGGGGCTTGTCTCAACCGCGAGGGAACAGACAGGCGTCGTCCTACGCTCCCAGGCACACTCGTCGCGTTACGGGAACGAACTGATTCGTCGTTGTCGAGGATTAATATATCTGGAACCGGGCGACGCGATCACGCAGGGTGTTTCTGGAAATACCCAACGTTTCGGAGGTCTTGACCTGGTTGCCTTCGAAATGCTTCAGACAGGACGAAATCACCGCCTGCTCGAAAGCCGATTCGAGCAAATGGAATATCTGTCCCGGCGAGTTGGCAATCAACCTCGGCATGGCCGGATCGACGATTTTTTTGAACGCCTCGAAATAGTCGTCTTTAATCGTCGCGGGATCGACCGTAACCTTACTCTTGTCCTCGTTGAAGATCGGGAAATCTTCGGGCTGAAGCTCTTCGTTCTTGGACATCACCAGCGCGGTATGCACGTTGTTTTCCAACTCACGCACGTTGCCCGGCCACTGGTATTTCATCAGCAACTGGATCGCCTTTTTCGAGACATTCCGTTTCGGCTGATTGAGCTGTCCTGAGAATTTCTTGGTGAAATGGTTGACCAAAAGAGGGATATCGGTCCGACGCTCCCTCAGCGGCGGAATGAAAAGCGATACGACCTTGAGACGGTAGAACAGATCGACCCGGAAAGAGCCGTCCTTCATGGCCTGCACCAGTGACTTGTTGGTAGCGGCGATAATCCGGACATCGACTTCGATCGAGTCGTTGCCGCCGACTCGCTCGAATTTCTTTTCCTGAAGAACGCGGAGCAGCTTCGACTGTGTCAACATCGACATGTCGGCAATCTCATCGAGGAAAAGCGAGCCTTTGTCGGCCTGCTCGAACTTGCCGATTCGTTTGAAATAGGCGCCGGTAAATGCACCCTTTTCATGGCCGAACAACTCCGACTCGAGCAGCGTCTCGGGCAAAGCGGCACAATTGACGGAGAGAAAGGCATTGGAACGACGATTGGAATTGCGATGAATCGCACGAGCTACCAGTTCCTTACCGGTGCCGCTTTCGCCGAATATAAGAACGGCGGCATCGGACTTGGCTACCTGACCGATCAACTTGGCGATCTCGACAATCTCCGGAGATTGACCGATGATCTCATCGACTCCGTTGGTATGTCCCTCGGCCTGCTCCACCACGAACGGGTTCTTGCGATTGGAAGCATAGCCGCAGGCCTTGTTGACCGAGTCGATAAGTTTCTCGATCTGGAACGGTTTCGTCAGATATTCAAAGGCGCCTTCGCGCATCGCTTCAATGGCATCATCCGTCGAAACGAATCCGGAAATCACAATCACCGGAAGACTGTCATCGACTTTACGAAGTTGCTTAAGCACCTCGAGTCCCGACAGACTCGGGAGATTGACATCGAGCATGACCAGGTCGATATCTTCGTTTTCCGTAACGAAATTACAGACCTTGTCACCGTCCTCTAAAAACCGGAAACTGAACTTTTCCGGATCGAACAGGTTCGCCAGTGAGTGAGATAGATCTTTATCGTCGTCTACCAGAAGTATATTCTTCATACAGCCTTACCCAACATCCTTGTATATGCGTATATTATCGACCGGCGATTTGTTTTATAAATAGCCAATCGTTCAGATTTTGGGCGGTTTTACAGGTTTTTTAGGGGAATTTCACGATCCGGGAAGCATCCTTGCCCGGATAAAAGGCACAGGCTTTTCAACCTGAAACAACTGATAAAATCACTCTTCTATTTCCACTAGAAATCTGGCGGCGGTTCCCATCCAGAGGAAGTTGGCGATCATCTCCACGAACAAAGAGACTACCAACGCCCAGTACACCAGCTCCGGGCGGAATTTATCAACGATCAAACCCGGCTGCCCGGTGAAAAACGACATTATCACCGGTCCGGTCAGAACCAGAGCCGCCAGACAAAATGTCGAAACCGGATTCTGAAGACTGATAAGCATCCCTCTCTTAAGAGCCTGCCAGACGTTCTCGCCGAATATCGCTATACGCGGAATAACGAAAAACTGCAATGAGAGCAAAGCCACATAAACAGCCGGTAATAAAACGAATTGATACGCGAGTATTCGCCGGGGTGAACCGGCCATCCAGGACTCGAAATAACCAGGAAGGTATACCGAAATAAGCAACATCAGACCATTCATCAACGCCCAGGCCAGCGACAGATACAACCAGGAAGAGAAAATGACCCGCAGAGGAGTCTTCTCTTCCTCCGGTGAATCGAAATGATCCTCATATAAAATGAGAGCGGCCGCTCCCAGAATCGGTCCCTCGATTATGAATCCGATGATCAGTTTGGCCCAATCGAACACGTACGGCAGGATCATGAAATGACCCGGGTAATGAGAAAAACCGGTCGCATATTGATCGCCTACCAATCCGACGAAAGCCATCACAGGACCGTAAAGTGGCGGCCACATGAAGTTATCAAGAACGACCAGAATACCCCACTGAATGAGGAAGTTGACTAGAAAAAGCAACCAGACCCGACCAAGACTCACTTGACGGAGAGTATCAATAACGGTTGAGATGTATCTGTTAACGTATCTGACAACACTCATTCCCTGTGCTCCTGTCAGAGTTCAAGGTCGCTTGTTAGTCGGTTATTTCATCGTGCCGTCCGGTCGACACCTTGGCCGGCGCCAGCGTGACGATCCTTGACCAATAACCTTCAATACCATGCTTCGAAACCGGAGCAACGGCGAATCGGTGAATTACGCTCGTGTTCAGCCCGCCGATCGTTATGCTCAAGCCGGCGGTAGAATCATGCGCCGTGAACGATCCGGTCTCCGTTATGGCATGATACACCCGGTAATAAGAAACGTTCGTATCCGACTCGATTTCCCAGGAAAGAAACAGCGAGTTTTGACCCGGGTCGATATTCGTAAACTCCGGTACCGAAAGATCCTCAGGGGGATCTTCGGTTGGATAACTGACCGGCACATACCTGTCACAACCGGCAATTATAACCAGCGCGGCTAAAATCAATATGCTCAGGATTCTCATTACTAATAGAGCCTCAAAATCTGAACGCCAGTTTTACCCCGGTCCGGTCGGAACTAATAACCGGTTTCAGGCTAAGTCGCTTGGCCGGTTGTTCGCCCGCTGCAGGTTCAGGAAACAGCAGGGCATCGAGAAGACTGATAGAATAAATTCCGGCCACCAAACCTATCGTAACTCGTCGAACATTCTCGGCATCGTAGGCATCCTTTTGCGTCGTCACAAGATGGCCGTACCAGAACTGCTGTTCGTGCACCGTGCGGGAGGCTTTGTACTTAGCTCGTATATCCTGATAGGTGTCGTGCTTGCTCTGGAACCAGTCTTCCACCAGAAAGAATGTCACCACTGATGCCGTTGAAAGAATAAAATAGGATTGACCACGAGTTTTATGTCCGGCATAGGCCGTTCCCCAACCGGGGATGAACATCGAGCGCAACGCACCTTTGAGGCGAGTTTTCCGAGCTAATTTCACGGTTATATCAGCCAGAGGTTCATTTCCGACTTTGACTTCGGCTTTATGGGTCGCGTAGCCGGAGAGACATATCTCAACCTTATAGTCACCTTCCGGCACTTGCTCGAAACGCACCGGACTGATCCCGGTAGCAATCGCTTTCCCTTTAACCGTCACCAATGCTCCGGGGGGATCAGTCACCACTGTCAGGGTGTAAGATTCACCGGCTGCTGCCGTGGAGACCGACAACACCATGATTATAATCAGGAGAACAAAGGTCGTCGCGTCTGTCATCAGTTGTCGAAACATACTCTTAATAACCGTAGCTTTTGGGCTTAGGGATTATAAAACATGATCCCACTAATGACAACTGTTTACCACGCTGAGAATTGTCGAAAAATCTCTTCTGTATCGGAGACGAATATCTGGAGGTATGACATTTTCTACAGACTTTTGATTGAGCACAAAAAAAGCCGCTGTAACAGCGGCTTTCAAATTTACGGGGGGACAACCGGTAGCCTAGTTGGCTCCACGACCGGTGACAACGACAATAACCGTCCGGCATAGAATCTTGAAATCGAGCCAGGGTGACCATTCATCGATATATTTCAGATCATACTCGAGTTTGCGGGCCACGGACTCAATCGAAGTATCGTAACCGCAGGACACCTGCGCCAGCCCGGTCAATCCCGGCTTGACATCCAGACGACGCTCATAGTCATCGATTTTCTGGCTGAGATCAGCAACGAATTTCGGACGTTCCGGGCGCGGTCCTACCAGCGACATATCCCCTACCAACACATTGATAAACTGAGGGATCTCATCCAAACGCGTCTTGCGCATGAATCGGCCCAGACGGGTGATACGCGGGTCGTTCTTGGTGGCCCATACCGGCCCTGAGGCTTTCTCGGCGTTGTTGACCATTGTCCGAAACTTCATGACTTTAAACACTCGGCCACCGGCATCAGAACGACGGCGGTCGCGATTACGACGATCTTCCGATAAATCGGTTTTCTGACAATACCGACGGGAATGCTTACGACGGTTTTCGCCGACTCTAGCCTGGCTGTAGAACACCGGACCGCGAGAATCAAGCTTGATCAGAATAGGCAATACGATAAAGACCGGAAGAGTCAGAAGCAGCCCGATTAAAGCTCCTGCTATATCCACAAAACGCTTAGTGATCCGAAAAACGTACGACATCGCGGACTCCCGCTTCATTAGCATCGTCGGCACGGCCAATATAAAAATCGTAGAGGCCAGAACAAACAATATTCCCTTGAAGTATTCCCCGTAGTAGAATTGAAGCTGGTTCCAGAGGCTTACCGATGAAACCGAGGAAGCAGAATTCCATCCGACTTCTATCCCCCGGGCTGTCCCCAAACCGGGGTTAGCGGCCTGGATTGCAACGCCGTCGTGGGCGCTTATGTCGGTATTGTTGTGAAGCTCGTTTGCCATCTATTTCCATCCAAAGGCAGGTTCTTACGGCCTCTGCCCTTGTAATTCATATCATAAGTAAGTGCTATCGCTCATGGTTTGAGCAAAACGGTTGCCAAAAACCGAGTGAACAGCATTTAACAGCGGCGGCGTCCCGGCAACATTAACCGACGACAAACAGGCTGAGTAACAATAAGTTACAAACGCAATTTCTCGGCGAAATAGAGATGGGATTAGTCGGACTTATTTTCTCCCGTATTTCTTATTTACTGTTGGAATGCTGCGCACAATATCTGCAAGTGATTGCGCAGAGGTGCGAAACCAATACACAAAAACGGACAGGCCGCCTCAAGGCCGCCTGTCCGTTAATTAAACCAATAAGGAGTAAAGGATTATCTTATTCGCCCACCCCTAAGGTCAAAGAAATCCGGTGCAAGCTTCCAGCCGTATAGCGATCATCGGGTGTGAAAGAATAGTCAAACTGCATCCGACCCATTCTTATACCGGCGCCGATAGCCGCTTCAGATCCGGAGACTTTATCAAAGCTACCCGGGATGTAGTTCATTCCGGTTCTTATATAGTATTGACCATCGAAGGTAAACTGTAGTCCCTGTCTAAAGGTCAGATCGCCATCGAACTGATTATCCAATTCGACTGAAGTGGTCAGCATATCATCGAAGAACCTGACGGCCAATCCTAACCGCGCGGAAGTCGGCAGCGGCTCAGCTACTCCGTCGAATTCCAAATCCGGTCCGACATTAGCCACCACCCCCGCCACGGTTACGCGACCGAAATTGGCTGATCCGCCCATATCGAAAGCATAAGTACCGGCAGAGATATCGTCCAGTTGCTGGTTGATATACTTAGCTGTAAGACCAAAGGCGAACATATCACTCAAACGATATCCAGCCGACAGACCGGCCGCCCAGTCATAGGCCGTGATCTGTTCACCGGTAGGACCGTTATAATCGGTTGCGGCAATCTCTCCATAGCCGACGTAGATCATTGAAAAGGCCATGGACAGGTTTTCGTTTACATTGAAACCAGCGGCTCCCTGTTCGACACTGATATCCTGGTACCACTCGAAATGCCCTAAGGTCACCTGACTGTTGCTCATATATGTTAACTGAGCCGGATTCCAATAGGCGGCATCGACATTTTCAGCAACTGCCGAGTAAGCATCCCCCATCGATGCTGAAGAAGCCCCCATGCCGACTTTTAGAAAATCAGCCGCTGTTCTCCCGGCATCAGTTGCAGCTACTGTAACCTTGCCCAGGAGAGCTACCAGAACGACCAGTAAAAACCAGCCGAGTAAAATCTTCTTAAGAACCCTGTATCCCATATCGTACCTTCCTGATCATTGACCTTGCCCCTTTTGCAAGGGTTCCGCCTGTTTCACGGTCAACAATTGCAAGGACAATGCCAAGAAGGGTGCTGTTTATTATTGACTCACCCCTTAAACGGGACAAATCACAATTACATTTAAGCCATTCAAACACAACCTGTTCGCGCAAGCAATCTTGCGGATCAGATTACTGAAACCCCATAGGCCCAAAAGCTCAACGATCCGCTGTCAGCCCATGTGCGTACCTTTCGCACAACTTGACCGGTAAAACCCCTTCTCGCTCTACCTAAGCGACGTCCGGTCAAGCTGTTAGGTACGACTGCTCATATCCCGACCGGTTTTCAGGTGGTTTGTTCAACCGCTGCTCATACCGGAACATAAACAATAGGGCTTCCCCAACAGCTATCGGTCTCATTAAACACTTTTTGAAGTCTGGTTCAACAAAAATTTTTCCCATTTCGGGAAAAACATTCCGCCACGTAAGCTATTGGGGTATACCGCACTACACGCATACAAACATTACCCAACAACCTGCACAGTCATTATTGGGAAATTGATTACGTTATCCACGAATTCGCCAACGAGATTTCTCGTTCCGATATCAACCTATAGCATCATTTTATATGAGAGTCAAAGAGGATATCAGAGAGCGTAAACGACACTTAAACGCTACGGTTCACGTAGAATACGTCTATTGGTGATTATGATAAGGTCTGAAACCGGGAGATGAAACGTAGCCTGTGGCAACTAATGCAATCTGCGTTTCATTGATTGATAACGCTCCGTTCCGGAGCTTAATCCGGGAGGTAGTGGTTTCATCTCAGCGATTTGTTTGGTTGCGTTAGCGATTCGCTCTTGTGTCTCGGGATGAGTTGAAACCAGTTTTTCAAAACTACTGGCTTCCCCCTGCTGAGCTCCGAGCGCCGCTAACTTCTCGAACATACCAAGAGCACCTGCCGGATCATAGCCGGCCTTGACCATATAATGAATTCCATACTGGTCGGCTTCTCGTTCGTTGTCACGGGAATAATCGGCCAACAGAAGGTTCATCCCGGCACTAATAGCTGTTCCCAGCACCTGACTGGCGCCCTCATCTCCAAAGACCAGTTCATAGGCCGCCGCTACCCCCAACGATGTCTGTAACCGCTTGATACCGTGCCGCGCAACCACATGTGATATCTCATGAGCCATTACGGCCGCCACTTGTGCTTCGGAGTCCATCTGCTTAAGCAAGCCCGTATAGAAATAGATATAGCCACCGGGAGCCGCGAAAGCATTGACTTGATCCGACTCTATGACTGTAAAATGATATTCAATATCATGACGGTCACAGACAGCTACGATCTTCTGCCCCACTTCATTGATATAAGCCTGCCATTGCGGATCGGCCAGGACCTTCTCCTCGGCTTCAACTTGCTGAGCCATACCGGCGCCAATAGAGACTTCCTGGGAGGTTGGAATAATGATAAGCGACTTCTGCCCCCCGGGACCGGTCGTGGCACATGCCGCCAGCAACAGCAATAATGCCGTGACAGCGAAGAATCTAGGCAAATCTACCCCTTTTTATAGTCTAGAGCTTTGAACGATCGGCCAGATCGCCAATGATCGGTAACCGATAATTACGTCCCTGTACGGCGAAAACTATCCCGGCCACCGATAATCCCGCAGCTAGAAGAAGGATCCCTTTAAAGACCAAATCGGAAATGGCATCAACCAGGAACAACACCGCCACTAATTCAATCAGGAATAAAATCACCCCCTGGCGGGCGTGAAAGCGGGCTTCCTTATTATCTTTCATCGTAAACAATGGAATGAAACAAAGGAACGGGATATAGGCCAGTATCGCCGCCATGCGACCTTCGTCAGAAACGAATTCATCCCCGGCCTGATCTTGCTTAGTGTGATTGTCGTCGAGGTGAGGTAGTTCTCCGGACGGACCCGATTCCGGTTCATCCTTGAAAAACGATTCAGCCATCGCCTGCCTCCATCCTTAGCGGCCACCCAGCATCAGGGATAAGTGGGCCAGAACAACTCATCACCCGGCGGAGCGATCTCAAAACTTATCTCATTCGATTCCGGCCATTCTTCCACGACATCCAGATCATCGAAAATGCTGATCTGGATCGAAACCTTACCGTAACCGGCATCAAAAATAACCGATCTGTCAACACCGATCTCGAGTATCTGTCCTAAATAACAGACTACTCCAGGTTCGTTAATTCCGGTGCGGCAGTCTTTGGCATCCAGGTTCAAAGTAGTCGGACGCGTCGATTGAACCAGGAGCTGAAACTTCGGCTTTATTAATGAGTCTATGCCGTTTCTATCGGTAAAGTCAAGACGAATATACAAACGTTTGTGATCGTAGGCGAAGTAGATAGCCGACACCAGGTTGTCGACTCGATGCATTGCTCCGCCGGAGCGGAGACAATCGAAATATCCTGCCCCTGCCCACTCGTAGAAATATGTCAGACGACCATCAATGGTCGGAGTTACCAGACTGTCGGGCAAAACCGGTTTAAGCGCTGCCCCGCGGTTATATATAGCCGTGTGCAACTTAATCGGAATGTCCAATCCGAGCAATTCGTATACTCCCATGAGGTGGTGGCGATAGATGACATCGAACTGCTCATTGTTTTGACCGCGATGTTCGTCGCCGTACCACCAACACCAATCGGAACCCTCGGCAATATGTAATTGCTTCCACGCTGCCTGGCGGACATCCTCAGCCATATCAGGATGATCGTGCTCATAAGCGATCAACGCCTCACGAGCCTCCCAGAGAAGATCCCAGGCGGCATTGTCTTCATGATGCCCGATCCAGATTCTGAAGTTATGATTGATCCAGGAACCGGCGTGCAGTTTCGGCAAACGTCTCGCGGGGGTTTTCTCCGCGGCGTCAGACATCCCCACCATCTCGATCAATTTATCTTCGGCAAGCGTCCGATAAAAACGTCTCAGGAAAGATAATCCATCGTTAGGGAAAAACTCCCAGGCATTCTCACCGTCCAGAATTACCGGTACGACGGTTTCCTCGATTTGGTCGGGGCTGAGTGAATCACGCATACGGTGCAAGGTATTTACGAAATCTTCCGTAGAGCGCGCAGCATCCCAGCCGGAATACACAAAACCTATTCGGTCGGAAAGCCCGTGATCACGGAAGAACATTTTCAGACCGTTGGTATATTCATAAACGTGATGCGCAGCGTCTCCGCCAACCATCAATCCCGATTTTTCGAGCGAACAGCGCAGGACTTCCTCATCCGAGGCTATCCACTTGATTCCCTTTGTCCGGGCCAGTTCCGCCACCTGAGATGAAATTGATCCTTCTGAGGGCCACATCCCGACCATGGGACGACCGAACAATGTCTGAAACAACTCCATCGACTTTTCAATATGCCAGGCGGCATCTTCGGGATGTTGAAAGCGATGCTTGGGTAGTTCAAGATTAGGGGTAGCCTCGCGTGCAACGTCGGTATCACAAAGCAGCGGTAGAATGGGATGGTAATAAGGCGTAAATGAAAGATCGATACGGTTCTCGTCGAGCGCTTTTCGATAGGCGGGAATGATCTTTTTCAGGTGTTCCAACTGCCAATTCAGGAGCTCTTGCTTCTGTTCTTCGTGGTATTGTCGACCTTGTTCAAAAAGTCTCGCGATCAGCGGATCTCCGCGAAACAACGGATCTACCCATACTAAATTAGACCATACCTGCAAATCACGTAATTCCTCAGCGGAGAACAGCGCTGCCAGAACGTCACTGTTGGCCTCCGAACGAGCTTTTTTATAGAGCTGAAGATAGCGCGGGTATGGTTCGATCATGGTTGGCGGGTGAGCGCAGAAAAACGTCTCCAGGACCCTTGTCCGTTGTGCGGGACTTAGCTGTGAAGCATTCATCCGGCTGAGATCGAGATGAGGATCCGACCCACCTTGCACATAGAGGTCAATTTGATCGAGAAGTGACGGAACCAGGTTGAACGTTACTTTCACCGACGACTGCTCAGTCGCCAGCATAAGCATATCCAAATAATCCTTGGTTCCATGGAGACGAACCCAGGGCAGAACCAGATGGTTCGACCCGGGTTCCTGATAGTTAGGCTGGTGCATGTGCCACAGCAGCGCCAGTTTGATCGGCTTTTTCTCCGGCACAATTAGCCCCTTACTGATAACGTCGTAGAATTACCCCGGATACTTTTCCTGAAAGATCCTGATCGCCCGATTAGCCAACTCGGTCCCTTGGTACGATTTCGTTACGTGATCGAGCTGTTCACGAGCCAGGTTTTCTTGTTCCGTTTCTAGATAGCAACGCATGAGCGCCAGACTGTAATCGCCGTCAAGCGGCCCATCAGGATATGCTTTTATCGCTTTGAGATAATAATCGGCGGCCTCGGTAAACATTGACTGGTTTTCATAGGCAACGGCGATACCGGCTGCGGCCGCAGCTCTTGTCATAGGAAAACCTTTCGTTTCCTTGAGATATATCTCATAATAGCGAGTAGCTTCCGAATAGTTGCGTGAACGAAGATTCAAATTACCGAGAAGATAGGTTGCTTCGTCCGCCAACGAACTACTACTGTGTTCGCTAACGATCGTTTGCAAGCGCATCGATGCTTCCTGGGTGTTTCCCCTGCGGTAGTAAGCAACGGCCTCAGCGAATTTCGCGGCCGCTTCTTCATCGCTGGTCACTCGCGATTGCGCATAATAGACCACTGCTACCGAAAGCAAAATCACGACAACCAGTCCGATCGTCACAAACTGCCAATTGTCCTGAAACCATCCCCGTGACTTGAGCATGAAGATGGTGAACTTATCTTCTTTTATCTGCCGCTTGGTCAGCTTGACCTTCTGTTGCATTTTCTCTCCTTAAGAGTTCCTCTATACCGTAACCGTATAATTCGTGTATCGGCAGTCCATACAAGCAGGGTTAGTCGATCTCGACTAACCCTGACCAAATTCTGATCCAATTACTAACAGACTCTATATTCGTACAGCCCTGAGAAGACTAGAAATACCCGGTAAAGGTGAAGCCGACATCGTGGTTCTTCACCTTGATTTCAAGACCGGTAGTCTCGAAATCACGATCAATCATGCTGTAGGTGTAAGCCCAGTCAAGATGGATCTGACTCCAGTGAATCCCGGTGCCGGCGGAAAGATCGACACGTGTGGGAGAGCCATCGAGATTGGGTATCGGAGTGGGAACGACACCAAAACCGGCACGGATCGGCACCAAACCGAAACTGGTCTGTTTCATGTATTCCGTTCCGATTCGGAAAATAAATACATCATCCCATTCCGGATCGACTTCGGAGAATGTTTCGGTCGTTTTACCGGACTGATCGAGTTTGTAAGATTCCCGTATCCGCACCTTGGAAGAGCTGAAAGCACGATATTCGGCCGTAGCGGATACCAGTAAATTCTCGTTAACTTGGCGAGCGTAACCTAGAGCCACCATGAACGGCATATGGTATTTTATCAGAATGTCATCATAGAAAGTGGTATCAGTACCGGTGCTCTGAGGAAGACCGTTAATACTGTTAATCACGTAGATAGACTTATTGGTCTTTACTCTCAAATCGAACGGAGTCTTTATCACCATCGCCAGACTGTTTTTATCTACAGTGTATTTCAAACCCAGCGTGAAACCGATTCCGGAATACTTGGCGGTATCCACATCATAGTAGTCTTCGGTCATGAGTACGGGTTGCTCACCAGGTGAGACCGGATAGTCATGAATGTAATTGATATGGGTAATTTCCGTAGTCCCGTGGCCGGTATACACATTGACTCCCAATCCGGCGGCTAGACGCGAAGTCAGACGAGTACCGAAAGAGAACGTTGCACTCGCCACGCGAGCTCTGAAACGACGGTCGTCGGTTGTGTTCAAATCGAAATCTTCGGTTACCGCAATGTTATTGCGTGATACCGTCAAGGGAATCTGCATCGAATCCAACCAAGCCATTTGATAGAGATCGGTAAATTCCGTGTTATAGCTGAACGATCCTACGAACGGTCTTCCCTTAACTCGGAACGGAGCCACAAAACACAGGTCCGAAACACCGCTAAGACCGCGATCATGATTAAACCGCTGAATACCGCTGATCACGGTTCCGCTGTAGTCGGTATAGCCCTTCGGTACGATCGATCCGTACGAGAGAGAGAGCATTGGCCCCTCAATCGTCACCAGTCCGGCCGGATTCCAGGTGCCGGCGGTGATATCATCGGACACGGCGATGAAGGCATTGCCCATACCTTGAGCGCGAGCCCCAGCACCAGTGAAGTCAAAAGTATAGTAGTCCTGGTATGAACTCCCCTGAAGCGAGTAGTCGTCGGTCTCATCTTGAGCCATAACCGCCGCTGTCATTACCATTAGCAGAACCGCCACTACGCCAATACACTTCTTCATCGAGCTAACTCCTATTGCTACATCAAACACTTCTCATCCCTATCACTATGACGCACCAGGGGTGCGAAATAATTAACGAATATACATTCGACAATCTAGCCTGTCAACGACTTTAAGCACATAATTCGTTATGTATCTTATTAGTTATAAAGGAGTTGACGGCTAACTTGCGCCCCTGAAAAAGATTCCGAATTCTCGTTTCTCGCCCTTAAAAAATACCCCCGGCAGGAATCGAACCTGCGGCACTCGGTTTAGGAAACCGATGCTCTATCCTACTGAGCTACGGGGGCGTCAACGGCCCAAAGTAAACGGTTAGCATTGCAAAAGCAACGACAGTTTACTCCGAGTCATAACTGACGAGATATTTAACCGGATACCGGCTCAATTTCTCACGCCAGGGTAAAAATGACAAGTCAATTACAGCAGCTATGCCGGCTACTTCCCCCCCCAGCTCCTCGACAAGGTGAGATGCGGCCTGAAGCGTTCCTCCCGTTGCAATCAGATCATCAACGATTACGACACGGTCACCCGGTTTGATAGCATCCTCGTGAATTTCAAGGCTATCCTTGCCGTATTCCAGATCGTATTCGGAAGAAACGGTTCGAGATGGCAGTTTTCCCGGTTTGCGAGCGATTACCAGCCCGGCATGAAGTCGATCAGCCAGCGGTGCTCCGAAGATAAAACCGCGTGACTCGATCCCGAGAATGAGCGATGGTTCCCATGCTTTCACTACAGAGGTGAGTTCATCCAGCGCCAGACGGAAACCCTCAGGATTTTTCATGAGCGTCGTTATATCATAGAAAAGAACACCGGGCTTGGGAAAGTCCGGCACGGATCTGATGTATTTAGTGAAGTCAGTCATAATCCCTGTCTTTATAACGTGACATACTGATATTGAAATCGTGGAATTGTCCGGTAGGTTTAGTCCATGTTACGGAGACTTCCGATATTGCCGAGGTAGACGATCCGCTTTTCAACTCGGCGATAAACGCCTCGACAGCATCCCGATCTCCTTCAGCAAAGAGCGCCACCGAGCCATCCGGCTCGTTGCGCACCCAGCCCAGGATCCCCAGTCCCACTGCCTTACGATAACAGAAATAACGGAAACCAACTCCCTGGACATAACCAATAACGCGGAGTTCGGCCGCGACTGAATTCAAGCCAGGTCGTCTCCAAGGATATCGGCCGCCAGCGACATGGCCTTATCAGCTGCTTCTTCAGGCGAATCGACGTGTAAAATTTCATCGCTCAGACGCCAGGCATTGACCGAGATCACGGGTTTTTTAGCCTGCAATGCAAAGGCCATTTCGCTTAGTGTGCCGTACTTCCCGGGAAAAGCGATAACAACATCGGCCGCACGAACGACTAAAACATTGCGTGCCTCACCCATGCCGGTAGGTATGGAATAATCTATGTACTCGTTGGCATCATCCTTGTAGAGTGAGGGTAGAATGCCGACTGTCGTGCCACCCGCTTCCCGGGCGCCACGAGCTGCTCCTTCCATTATCCCCCCAAGGCCGCCGCAGACTATCACACCGCCTTTTTCGGCGATAAGTTTGCCACAAACCGCGGCCATATCACGCAGCTTCTTCGAGCACTTCCCCGCCCCAACAACAGCTATCATCGGCTTACGTTTTGCAGCCATTTGAGCCATCCTTTCTTGAGCCGTCATTGCTTGGTAAGTGTAGTCGGAATGGTGTCTGTCTATCTCTGAGGCCTGAGATAAAATCGGGGCGACTGGATTTGAACCAGCGACCTCTTAGTCCCGAACCAAGCGCGCTACCAAACTGCGCCACGCCCCGATCAAATCACGTTCAGATGGACATTATAGACTATTTCCTCATCTTGTCAACTGTTTTGTAGCCTCCTACAAATCATATATTTACAGTCAAAAACCAGCTCCGTCCCGCCTGGCTCTCGGAGCTTTCAGACAAAAAACGGAGGGAACTAAAGCCTCAGGGTTGTTTGTTTCAACCGGGCCAGAGCCTCCGTATCGGTAAATTTCATATTCAACGGGGTAATTGCTATTACGCCACGGGAGACAGTTTCAAAATCGGTTCCGGTATCGACCTTCCACTTTGGCCGCCCGCCAATCCAATAATATGGTTTTCCCCGCGGATCGGTCTTATGGATAACGATATCTTTATACTGCCGCACGCCCAGGCGGCAAAACTCGTACTTGCGGTAGGCACGACCGTTGTCGGGCGGTAAATTTACATTCAGAAACGTACTCGGACCCAGGTTCATTTCATCGTAAATTGCCAGGAGTTTATGCACGAATTTAGCCGCTCGCGCCATTGGTATTCCAGGTTCATGATGCGCCATGGATACGGCTATCGACGGAATCTGTAAAATCGAGCCCTCGATTGCCGCTGCGACCGTACCGGAATACGTGACATCGTCGCCCATATTGGCTCCGTGGTTGATTCCCGAGATAATCATATCCGGTTTTCGGCGCTTGAACAACAGGTGAATCGCCAGCATCACACAATCGGTGGGGGTGCCGTCGGTAGTGTAGCAGGATTTGTCCAGTTTGTGAATTCGCAGAGGGCGATTGAGCGTCAGGGAATGTGAGCTGGCGGACTGTTCCCGATCCGGCGCCACGACAAACACCTCCGCTTCGGTCAACAACTCCTCTCGCAGCGCACGGATTCCGTCGCTGAAATAACCGTCGTCATTGGTAAGTAAAATCCGAAGCTTGCGTTTAGACATGGGGGACCTCCAGTCCCTGCATGTGCATCAGCATAAAAAGCTGTCCGCGATGACGTGCCTGATGCTCCACCACATGCCAGCTCAACCAGCGCTTGGATACCTTCTCACCGACATCCTTGATCAGATAGAACGTCTCATCCCAGTCATCGCTTGTTTGCGATTCGAGCCATTCGCGGGTCACCTCGAAGTACTTATCGAGCACCTCGAGAATCTGCTCCGGAGTATGGGTCTCTCCAAACGGATCGTCGTCGCCGTCGCACCAGTCCTGCTCAAGAGCGACACATTCAATCCACCAGGCTTCGGTCTCAACGATGTGCCGGAGGATATCAGCAACCGACCAGGGATGCAGCCCCGTGCGCCAGTCAAGCTGTTCCTGCGTCAGACCGACCACCGCGGCACGCATTTCCTTACGCACCGTGTCGTAGTTGGAAAACAGATCCGATAGCTTCATGTGGAGGAGTCTAAAAGATTGACCCGGTTAAGGCAAGCTAATCTTAACCGGGCTACACTGAATAATACGAAATCAAATCAGCGAGATTATTGGTCCAGTTTAACGGATGGGGAGACGACAGATCCGATCCCGGCACTCCGCCATAGTCACGACTATATGACATAGTCACTCGGACCTATTGATTCAAAGGTGATCCACCCCCCTGTTTCTTTTCTCGCTTCATTTGCTTTTTCTCTTTGGGAGAGTGTTTCGGTTTCTTCTTATTCTCCCGTTTCGCCTTATCCTTGCTTCCTTTGTCAGCCATAACGAATCTCCTGAAATGAAATCATTCACCCATAGCTGAGTTTTATCATCCCCATATAAGTTATACGAATATATCATCGCCAATGATGCAGGGCTATACAACAAAAAATCCCCCCGTATCACAGCAATACAGAAGCGTCGCCATCCTCTTCCGTCATATATTATCAATGATTTAAATCACGCAGACACAACCGACTTCCCCCTCTACGCCCACACTCTCTTCCACATCAGGCGGACGAAACGAAGGGTGTCAGCCATAGGATTGATGAATGAAGGCGAGCCCTCGTAGACGGTTGAGATCGGCACCTCTACTACCGGGCAACCCAGCGCCCCCGCCTTGAAGAGCAGTTCCGATTCGAAATCATACCCGATCCGGCGCAGGCGCAACGCCCTCAACAGCCAGATCGGAATAAGGCGATAGCCGGATTGTGAATCCCGCACCCGCTGTGACGAAAAAACCGAGACGATGATTGAAGTGAGATTGTTCGAGAGCCAGCGCGCGAACGGCATCACTTTCGGCTTGATCACGCGCACCCCCAGCACCAGACGTTGTCCGTCGTCCTCGGCCAGAAAGCGCGGCACCTCCTCGGGCAGGTGCTGGAGATCGGCATCGATCGTCAACACCGAGCGATACTCATGTTCCATGGCGTACTCGAATCCAGCCTTGAGTGCCGCCCCTTTCCCCTGGTTTTCGCGGAATGTTATATACCGAACGCTTTGATCGGCAAGAATGGCGGCGGTTTCATCGGAGGAGCCGTCGTTCACTACCAGCAAATCATCATCGTTGACATGCTGTCGCAGACGATGAAGCAACTCCGGCAGATATTGTGCGGCGTTGTAGGCCGGAATCAGCACCAGGGTATGATTATAATGAGTCGTATTCATCGTATTCATTATACAAATCGGTCGATTCCGGGCACAATATAGAATGGACCACCGAGACTTATGCCCACCCCAATATCTTATTAAACTGTTCGATTGGTTATGGTCGGAGCGAGCCGATTTGAACGGCCGACCTCTCGCACCCCAAGCGAGTGCGCTAACCAGGCTGCGCTACGCTCCGACTTGATCTTGCACGGCTTATCGCCGGGCTTGAAAAATAGCCAAAAATGGCCTGAGTTCAAGCTAAATCTTTGAGCAGGTCCTCGATATCCTTGCGAATTTGCCCAATCAGGGTTTTTGTTCGAGCTGAGGTTTTAACCTCCTCCACCTGCTCCGAAGGACGCCGCATGGTCAATTTAGCCCGGGCGCCGGCGATGGTCAGCTTTTCCTTGGTCCGGAGATGGTTGATCCGATTGATCAACTCGATATCCTTGGAAGTGTACATCCGACTGCCACCCCGATTCTTGCGCGGTCGCAGCATGGAGAACTCCTTCTCCCAATACCGAAGGACATACGGCTCCAGTCCCGTGATCCGGGCTACCTCACTTATGGAATAATACAGTTTCTCGTTAGCATCAACTTTTGTCATGCCAACCTCCGTCCTATCCTCTTAACGCCAAATCTCGGCTTTCAGCTTGCGACCCATCAGATCGCTGACTGCAGCCGAGGGCGGCTTATCTTCAAACAAAACCTGGTACACCTGCTCCGTTATCGGCATCTCTACATCATATTTCTGAGAGAGCATGTAACCCGAGCGCGTGGTCGCGACTCCTTCGGCTACCATGTGCATCGCCTTGAGAATATCGGCGAGCTTTTGCCCCTGGCCGATCTTCTCCCCCACATGGCGATTGCGACTGTGACGACTAATACAGGTGGTAATCAGATCACCGAGTCCCGACAGTCCGGCGAATGTTTCCGGCTGCGCTCCGAGCACGGTTCCCAACCGTACCATCTCAGCCAGACCTCGAGAGATCAATGCCCCGCGTGTGTTGTCTCCCATTCCGAGGCCGTCGGTAATTCCCACCCCGATCGCGATGATATTCTTGAGCGAACCGCCCAGTTCCACTCCGACCACATCATCACAGGTATACATCCGAAAATACTGATTGCTGAACCGTTCCTGGAGTTTCTCAGCCAGGATTTCCGACACACTCCCGACCACGACTGAGGTCGGCATTTCCCTGGCCACTTCCTCGGCGTGTGACGGCCCCGACAGCGTGGCTATCCGGTCCGCCATCACTCCGGTCTGTACGGCAATCACTTCCGACATTCGCTGCAACGATTCGTTTTCGATCCCCTTTGCCAGACTCACCAAAGGTGTATCCGGAGCGAGACGATTTTTTAATCCGCCAAGAGCGGCACGCATGGACTGCGACGGTATCGCCAGCACGATCAGATCGGCCCCATCGATCGCCTCATCGCGGTCGTTGGTCAGATCGATACTCTCCGCCAGCCTGAATCCGGCCAGCTTTTCTTCGAGTCCGCGATCCGCTACCAGGCGGTTGTATTCGTTGCGGTCGAATTCCCAGAGAATTACATCGGCGCCGTTGTCATCGAGCACCTTGGCTATCGCCATCCCCCAGGATCCGGCTCCCAGTATCGCTACCTTATTGAACATGTTGCCCTCTATGCTTTCCCCGATTTCGACGAAAGCGAAAATCTATTCTCTCGTCCGTGAAGCAACCGACCGATATTCTGACGATGCGTAACCAACACCAGCATTGCCAGCACGACTCCCATCCAGACATAAACCTCGGATATCTCGGCATGCATCACGAATCGTTGAACCAGCAGAACTGCCGCCAGTGCCAATCCCGCCAGAATCGAACCCAATGAAATGAAGCGCGAAATCAACACCGTTACGATAAACACCAACAGGGCGATCAGGGCCTGTACCGGGATCAATGTCACTACCACGCCCAATCCGGTAGCCACCCCTTTGCCACCCCGAAAACCCACGTAAACCGGAAAGACGTGCCCCAGAACCGCCGCAAAAGCCGTAACCACCAGGATTAACTCGTGCCATGCGGACAAATCGGCAGCGTATTCACCAAGCCAGACACGGGCGAGCATTATGGCGGCCACCCCTTTGAGAATATCTCCGGCGAAGGCCAGAATACCTGCCGTTGCTCCCGCCGCACGCCAAACATTGGTCGCGCCCAGATTGCCGGAACCGACACCGCGCAGATCGGAGATACCGTAAAGGCGGGCGACTATCAAAGCGAACGGAATAGCGCCCAGCAAATAACCAAGCACCACCGGTAAGGCGGCTCGTAAAAGATCGTTCAAAGGGTCAAGAACCTTCCGTTTACGTGCAAGTAAAGCGGCGGCGATGCTCCCGGAAATGCCTGACATCGCCGTTCAGGTTGGTTATTATCAGGTCTCGGGGAACCGGCAAAGACGATTCCCCAAGACCGGTTTATTCATCTACCGTTGTTTCTTCCAATAACACCGTCGAGTCGGCAGTCAAAGTCGTATCGATTTCCAGTATTGCCGGACCCGCTACCTCAGCCAGCTCAGGATAGAGTTGTATCATCGCCTGAACCAGACGCTCGATATCGTCAGCCGTGTACGGCTGTTCCTTAATCGATTCACCGGCTTGTTGTACGAACAGCGCCAGCTCCTGTGGATTCTGGTCGGGCTGATCAATTTTCTCGATGAAAACTTTCGTTACTCTGTTATAACGATCGACGTCGACCCCTTCAACCGGATGTGCAATAAGTTCAGACTGGATTCCTTTCACGATTGTTTTTGCACCGACAGCCGCTAGTTTATCCAGGTTCGACACACAGTAAATCACCATAGCCACGATAAGTACAATTATCGCGCCTATCACGATCAGTGTCACCTTGAGACCGGTCGACATGCCCTTCTTGGGTTGTACAACAGGATTAATGGGTTGATCAGTCATCCTAACCTCTCAATCTCGAACAGAAGCGTTACTTTATGAATTCATCGTAATTGTCTGAGCTAGTTAATGTCACGATGCGACTTCCCTGTGTCCCTGCGCATTTATATAACACACGGACGGCTCGGAATCAAGCCCAACGATAGCAATGATCGTAAATTAATCTCATGACTGAGTAAAAAAAACCGGGCCGGTATTCAGCCGGCCCGATTGGACTTGTCTGGATCGTTATGATAGAAGGACTACTTGGCTTTTTTGTCCTTCTTCGATGGCTCTTCTTTGGGAGCTTCGATCATCAATTCGACCACCGAAAGAGGAGCGCCGTCGCCGCGGCGAACGCCGAGCTTGATGATGCGGCAGAAACCGGAGTCGCGGTCGGCGAACTGCGGGACAACCTCACCATAAAGCTTCTTGAACACTTTCTTACTCTTGACCGTCCGGGCCACCTGGCGTTTTGAAGCCAGCGTGTCCTTTTTAGCGGTGGCGATGACCCTGTCGACGATCGGCTTGAGAGCCTTCGCCTTGGCATCGGTGGTCTTAATCAGACGGTGTTCGATCAGCGACATGGCCATGTTGGTCAGCATCGCATCTCGATGGGCTCGGGTGCGCCCGAGCTTTTTCACTTTATCGCGGTGTCCCATTTTCTATCTCACTAACTGGTACTAGTTGGCTGTTCGATAAACTTGGAGATATCCATTCCGAACGAGAGGTTCATCTCCTCCAGAATGCTGCTTATCTCATTAAGCGACTTGCGGCCGAAGTTACGGTATTTCAACATGTCGCTTTCGGTTTTAGTCACCAGATCCTTGATGGTCTGGATATTGGCTGCCCGCAGGCAGTTGGAGGACCTCACCGAGAGCTCCAGCTCGTCGACCCGGGTGTTGAGCAGGTTACGAACGCGGATCACTTCCTCGTCCTCTTCCGGCTCCTCTTCCACCATAACCTCTTCATCCAGATGGATGAACAATTGCAGGTGATCCTTGATCAGCTTGGCGGCATACGAAAGGGCATCCTCCGGCGTAATAGAACCGTCGGTGGTGATCTCGAGGATCAACCTGTCGTAGTCGGTACGCTGTCCCACACGAGTATTCTCTACGGTGTAGGATACCTTGATGACCGGCGAGAAGAGGCTGTCGACGAAAATGGTACCGGCCGGAGCGTCCGGACGCTTATTAGCCTCGGCGACACTGTAGCTCTGACCGGAGTCAATATCGATTTCCATCTCAAAATCGATATCGTTGGTCAGTTCGCAGATATGCTGATCGGTGTTGAGGATTTCGACCGAGGGGTCACCCTCGAACATACCGGCAGTAATCTTGCCCTTGGTGTTGGCCTTGAGCGTGAGCGTCCGCATTTCGTCGGCATGCAGCTTCACGCGAATAGCCTTCACGTTCAGGACGATATCGGTCACGTCTTCATAGACGCCCTCGACCGTCGAGAATTCGTGCAGCACCGACTTAATGCGCATCGAGACTACCGCAGCGCCCTGAATGGACGACAGCAGAACGCGACGCAGGCAGTTACCGAGCGTATGCCCGTAACCGCGCTCGAGCGGCTCGACAATAAACCGAGAGTAATTGTCGGTCGCCGAAGACTGGTCGTTAACGACCTCCTTGGGCATGGTCAGTGGCTTCCATTTCATAGTCTAATAACCTCCCAAAGGGAAGAACATTACTTGGAGTAAAGCTCCACAATAAGTTGTTCGTTAACGTTTAGCGGAATATCGGAGCGCTTGGGGATCTCGAGCAGTTCGCCCTCGAGCGCCGCCTTATTCAAACGCAGCCACGGGAGTTCATCACCGCGTCCCACTTCCTTGAGGGCCGCGTGGACCAAATCCAGGTTCTTGGACTTGTCCTTGATTTTGATAATCTCGCCCGGCTTAATCGAATAGGCGGGAATATCCACAATTCGCCCGTTGACCATGACATGACGATGCCGAACCAGCTGTCTGGCCGCTTTACGAGAAGCCGCAAAGCCCAGTCGATAGACGAGGTTATCCAAACGCGATTCAAGCAGTTGCAGCAGGGTCTCACCGGTTACACCGGTTTTCCGATCCGCTGCCTTAAAGTAGTTGCGGAACTGCTTCTCAAGGATGCCGTAAATACGACGCATCTTCTGCTTTTCGCGCAGCTGAAGACCGTACGGAGATACCTTACGGCGGATACGTCCACCATGCTGACCCGGAGGGGTCGGCCGTCTCTCCATCGCACATTTATCGGTCATACAGCGTGTGCCCTTCAGGAAGAGCTTCTCACCTTCCCGGCGGCACAGCTTGCAGTTTGCATCACGGTAACGAGCCATCAAGTCTCCTATAACAATACTAATTCAAAATCTCATACACGACGACGTTTCGGCGGCCGACATCCGTTATGCGGAATCGGCGTTACGTCTTTAATCAGCGTGACCTCGAGTCCCGCCGCGGACATGGAGCGGATAGCCGCTTCGCGACCGGAGCCCGGCCCTTTAACCCAGACTTCAACCCGGCGCAGACCCATATCCATCGCCTCTTTGGCCGCTGTTGAGCCGGCCAATTGGGCGGCGAACGGCGTGGACTTCTTGGAACCCTTAAAACCGACTCGGCCGGCGCTCGCCCAGGAGATAATCTGCCCGGACTGATCGCAAACCGAAATAATGGTGTTATTAAAGGTCGCCTTGATGTGAGCCACACCGCTAGCGTCTACTTTGCGTGCCTTTTTCTTGGTACGCCCTTTTTTCTTAGCATCTGCCACGAAAGCACCTCAACCGTGTTTCAGTCTTACTTCTTGCCCGGCGGCTTCTTCTTAAGTCCGCCGATTGCCCGCTTCGGACCCTTCCGAGTGCGGGCGTTGGTTTTGGTCCGCTGGCCATGGCACGGCAATCCGCGACGATGGCGCAGACCCCGATAGCTGCCAATGTCTATAAGCCGCTTGATATTCATCGAAATCTCACCGCGAAGGTTACCTTCGACGTTGTATTCGTTTTCGATGACGTTTCTCAGCTTGGCTACTTCCTCATCGGTCAGCTTGTTTACCCGAGTGTCCGGGTTTATCCCGGTTTTCTGAAGAATCTGAGTGGCGCTGTAGGAACCGATCCCATAAATATAGGTCAGGCCTACTTCCACCCGCTTCTCCCTCGGCAAATCAACACCGGCAATTCGAGCCAATTGTGTCTCCTCAGTTTATCAACAAGACTAACTTAACTTTCCAACTAACCCTGGCGCTGCTTATGGCTCGGGTTACGCTTGCAGATCACTCGCAGGATTCCATGGCGACGGATTATCTTGCAGTGCTCACAGCGCTTCTTGATCGATGAACGAACTTTCATAACAACACCTTCAACTGCACTACTTATTTGTAGCGATATGTGATCCGCCCGCGAGTAAGGTCGTACGGGGATAATTCCAAAGTCACCTTATCTCCCGGAAGGATCTTGATAAAATGCATTCTCATTTTACCGGAGATATGAGCCAGAACTACGTGTCCATTGTCGAGTTCCACCTTGAACATCGCATTCGGCAGCGGTTCAATCACTTTTCCCTCAACCTGGATTGTCTGTTCTTTGGCCATAAGCTCCTTTACGATAATGTCAAAACGTCAGGACCGTTTTCAGTCACGGCCACCATGTGTTCAAAATGCGCCGAGGGCAACCCGTCGGCTGTGACATAAGTCCAGCCATCCGGTTTCGTGTAAACTTCCCATGTGCCCAAATTAATCATGGGTTCGATGGCGATGACCGTGCCGATCTCCAGCACCGGCCCCGCGTTCTCCGAACCGAAATTGGGAACCTGGGGATCCTCGTGCATATTCCGGCCGATGCCGTGCCCAACCAGAGCACGCACCACACCAAAACCGGCCCTCTCCGCAGTTTCCTGCACAGTGGCCGAAATCTGTCCCAATTTATTCCCTGGTCTCGCTTTGTCAATAGCCTTATCGAGACACTGGCGGGTTATTTCCATCAGCCGCGCCTTCTTGTCGGAAATCTGCCCAATGGCGAAGGTTCGGGCGGAATCACCATAGTAATTATCCACGATAGAACCAACATCCACCGACACGATATCGCCTTCTTTGATAACTCTTGTACCCGGGATACCGTGGACTACTTCCTCGTCAATCGAAATGCAGGCAGAAGCCGGGAATCCGTGATAGTTAAGAAAACCGGGTTCAGCGCCCTGCGAGCGAATGAACTCCTCGATGATCTTGTCCAACTCACCGGTAGTCATTCCGGAGCGAATGGTCTTCTCGACCATATCGAGCGTCCGCGAAACAACTCTTCCGGCGCGACGAAGGATCTCAATTTCATCTTTTGTCTTCAGTTTAATCACTGCAAATGCCTTAATATAATACTTTAGCCTTTTACGGCTTTCATGATGTCGTTAAATACGTTATCGGGAGTATTCTCGCCCCGAATTTCGACTAAAACGGACTCGTTCCGATAAAAATCCTCTATCGGCTGAGTCTGTTTTTTGTAGACTTCAAGGCGATTACGAACGACCGACTCCTCATCATCCGGACGACGCATCAGCTTGTCGCCGTCATTGTCGCAAATGCCTTCCTGCTTCGGCATGTTAGCCGGGTAGTTATAGGTCTTCTGGCAGGTCGGGCAGAAATAACGACCGGATAAACGTTTCACGATCTCTTCATCGCCAACAGCAATCAGGACCGCTTTGTCGAGTTCCATGGCGTTCTTAACGAACATTCCCTTGAGACTCTCGGCCTGAGGAACCGTGCGGGGAAAGCCGTCCAGGATAAATCCGTTCTTAAGCTCACCCGCCTTTACCTTATCTTCAATGAGGCCGACAATCAGAGCATCGGGGACTAGTTCCCCTTTCTCCATGTAGCCTTTAGCCTTCAAACCCAGTTCCGTGCCCTGCTTGACCGCCTCACGCAACAGGTCGCCGGTCGATAAATGCAGCACACCCAATTCTTTCGAAACGCGGGACGCCTGTGTCCCTTTGCCTGACCCCGGAGGGCCCAAGAAAATCAAGTTCATCTTACATTGACCTCCCGCGGATACGACCCTTCTTCATGAAACCATCGTAGTGGCGCATCAACAAGTGCGACTCGATTTGCTGGAGCGTATCCAGGGCCACACCGACCACGATCAGCAGACCGGTACCGCCGAAGAAGTAATTGACCTGAACCTTGGCCACGAGCACCCAGGGCAGAATGGCGATTGCCGCGAAGAAAAGTGCGCCCGGCAGAGTGATACGAGTTAAAATCTTCTCAATATAATCGCTGGTATTCTTGCCGGGACGAATACCCGGAATATAGCCGCCGTTCTTGCGCATATTGTCCGCCATTTCCATCGGATTGAACACGATGGCGGTATAGAAATAGGCAAAGAATATGATAATCAACCCATAGATAATGGAATACCAGAGTCCGCCGGGAACCAGCGCAACGGAAACAAGATTCTGGATCCAGTCGACATTCGGGAATAACTGGGCGACCGTCGACGGCAAAAACATGATTGACTGTGCAAAAATGATCGGGATAACACCGGCGGAGTTAACCGACAACGGCAAGTGTGTGGTAGCGCCGCCGAAAACCTTCCGACCCACGACCTTCTTGGGGTATTGCACCGGCACCTTACGCTGGGCGCGGGTTACCATGATAACGGCCGCGATAACACCGATCATCATGGCCACCAGGAGCAGTTCCAGAAGAATGCTGCGGGAGCCATACCAGACATAGCGGACTTCTTCGATAATAGCATCCGGGAAACGGGCGATAATACCGATGAAAATGATCAGCGAAATACCGTTACCTATGCCCCGTTCCGTAATCTGTTCACCGAGATACATGATAAATATCACGCCACAGGTGAATGTGATAATGGTCAACGGGATAAACCAAGTCGTGCTCATGTGCACGGCCGATACTCCGTTATGCTGAATGGTCGTCAGGAAGCCGGCCGTACCCCAGGCCTGCAGAGCACCGATAAGCACCGTCAGGTAACGAGTGTACTGGGTGATCTTGCGACGACCTTCTTCTCCCTCGCGCTGCAAGCGCTGCAGGTACGGAACGACCGAACCGAGCAACTGCAACATAATCGAGGCCGAGATGTACGGCATAATGCCGAGCGCGAAGATCGTGGCCTTGGCAAAAGCGCCGCCCGCGAACAAATCGAGCAGTCCGAAGATCGAGTTCTGCGAAAGCGCTGCCGCTAGAATGGAACCATCGACACCCGGGGTTGGGATATGACCACCCACACGGTAAACGATGAGAATACCAAGTGTGAAAAGGATCCTTTTTCTAAGTTCCTCAACCTTGAAGATCGACTTGAATGTTTCTAGCACTAAACCACCTCCGCCTTGCCCCCGGCCTTTTCTATCTTCTCGATCGCGGACTTCGAGAAGGCCTGTGCTTTAACGGTGAAGGCTTTCTGAACCTCGCCCTTGCCCAACAGCTTGAACGGGGCGTCGGCCTTCTTGATCAGACCGGCTTTGACCAGCGTCACACCGGTAATCTCACCCGGTTCGCAATGCTCAAGGTCAGCCACGTTAACGATCTGATAGACCTTCCTGAAGATATTAGTAAAGCCGCGTTTAGGTAGACGCCGCTGAAGGGGCCACTGACCACCCTCGTTGCCGAAGCGGTGCGTGTATCCGCTGCGGGCGCCCTGTCCCTTGTGACCGCGACCTGAAGTCTTGCCGAGGCCGCTGCCTGCCCCGCGTCCGACACGTTTGCGCGTCTTTTTGGAGCCGACCGGCGGTTGTAGCGTATGGAGTTCCATGGGAGCCTCTATCACCTCTTTTAGTCGATTTCTTCCACTTGCACCAGATGAGCGACGGCACGTACCATACCGCGTATCTGCGGTGTGTCATTGTGTATGACCGTCTTACGGATCCGACCCAGACCGAGCGCTTTAATGGTCCGCTTCTGGGGTTCCTTGCGGTCAATCGTACTGCGAATCTGGGTAACTTTTAGCCTGGCCATTTCATTCATCCTTTATCTGAGCCCAGATCGTTAATGGTCGCGCCGGAAAGCCTGTTCCTGATCGCGAGTACGCAGGAGCTGCAGACCGTTCATGGTGGCTTTAACCACATTGTTCGGATTGCGACTGCCGAGCACCTTGGTCAGGACATCCTGGATTCCCAATGACTCCAGGATAGCGCGAACCGCGCCACCGGCGATAACACCGGTACCCGGTGAAGCCGGCCGCATCATTACCGTGGTCGCGCCGAACTGGCCATCGATACGGTGCGGTATCGTCCCTTCGACGAGACTTATCCCGGTCATCTCTTTCTTGGCCGCCTCGGTGGCCTTGCGAATCGCCTCGGATACTTCGGGAGCCTTACCGTGACCCACGCCCACCTTGCCGTTGCGATCACCGACAGCCACTAAAGCTGTAAAGCTGAAGCGACGGCCGCCCTTGACCACTTTGGCCACGCGGTTGACGTTGATTACTTTCTCCTCGAATTCGAGGTTGTCTTGCTCGAATCTTGCCAATTTGAGCCTCTCTATTACTAAAGCGGACTTATTCTCTTAAAACTTGAGACCGCCTTCACGCGCCCCTTCGGCTACGGCCTTGATTCGGCCGTGGAAGAGATACATGTTGCGATCAAACACTACCGTTTCGATTCCCTGTTCTTTGGCCTTGCGGGCAATAGCCTGCCCGACCAGCTTGGCCACATCAACCTTGGACATGTCGTCCTTAAGTTCGGTTTTGATGTCTTTCGCGTTGGAGGCGGTGCCGATCAGGGTTCGTCCCTCTTCATCGTCAATAATCTGCACGAAGATATTATTGAGCGACTTGGCAACAGTCAGACGCGGACATTCGGCGGTACCAAACACCTTACCTCTGACCCGGCGACGACGCCGTACGGCCCGCTTAGCTTTCTTAGTATTCTTATCTGCCATCAGCTTAACCTCGTATATTAGGCGCCGCCGGCCGCCTTACCGGCCTTGGAGCGAACATGCTCACCGACATATCTGATACCCTTGCCCTTGTACGGCTCCGGTTTGCGCAGCGACCTGATTTTCGCGGCCACTTCGCCGACCAATTCCTTGTCGATACCTTCGACAATGATCTTGCTCTCTTTGGGCAGGTTCGTAAACTTGATTCCGTCCGGAGGAATGAAGATCGTCGGATGGGAGTAGCCGAGATGCAATACGAGCATCTCACCTTTCATTTCCGAACGATAACCAACGCCGACCAGTTGGAGTTCTTTCTTATATCCCTGCGAGACGCCTTCGACCATGTTGTGCAACAGCGCTCGAGTCAGTCCGTGCAGCGCACGATATTTCTTTAAATCGCTCGAACGGGTAACGACAACCTGGTTCTCCTCGAGGGCGGCAACGATATCAGGATGAATGGTACGTTCAAGAGAGCCCTGAGGTCCGGTCACCTTGATATGCTTGCCATCGATCTCGACCTTGACTTTGTCGGGAATCGTAATCGGTTGTTTGCCTACGCGTGACATCTTATAGCTTCCCTTTCACTACCAGCATCTGAGCAGCAGCTCGCCGCCGATCCCCTTCTTAGCCGCGTCGAAATTGGTCATTACACCGCTGGAGGTGGATACGATGGTCATACCGCGCTGGTTGAAGGTCGAATGGCGAACCTCGTCGGCGCTGGCATAGCGGCGAAGTCCCGGACGCGAGACGCGCTGGATCCCTTTAAGGACCGGTACATCGCCCTTACTGTAGCGCAGATATACCCGCAAAATACCCTGTTTGTTGTCCGGCAGCTCGGTTGAATCTTTTACGAAATCGGCTTCCTTAAGGATACGGACGACTTCACGCTTGATATTCGAGGCCGGGATATCCACCGCATTTTTGTGAGCTTTTGAGGCGTTTCTGATCCGCGTCAAAAGGTCGGCGAGAGGGTCGGTCATGCTCATTATTCGCTACTCCCAAACTTCCTTAGCTTCTACCAACTGGCTTTTACCACACCGGGGATTTCGCCAGCCAGAGCCATTTGTCTAAAACAGATGCGACACAGACCGAAGCGACGCATGTACGCCCGCGGACGACCGCACCGACGGCAGCGGTTGTATTGACGTACCTGGAATTTCGGCTTCCGGCCCTGTTTCTCTATCAAACACTTCTTAGCCATGGGTCCCCTACTTCCGGAACGGCATTCCCATTTCGGTCAACAGCAACCGAGCCTCTTCGTCGGTCTCGGCGGTCGTCGTAATGGCAATGTTCATTCCGCGGATTTTATCAATCTTATCATAATCGATTTCAGGAAAGATCAACTGCTCTTTCAAACCGAGGTTGTAATTACCTCGGCCATCGAATCCGTTGGGATTGACGCCGCGGAAGTCACGAATGCGCGGGATGGCGATATTGATCAACCGATCCAGGAATTCGTACATGACATCGCGCCGCAATGTTACGGAGCAGCCGATCGGCACCCCCTCACGCAGTTTGAAGTTGGAGATGCTCTTCTTGGCCCGGGTAACATAAGGCTTGCGTCCGGTGATCTTGGTCAAATCCTCGACCGCTGCCTCAAGAGCCTTGGCGTTCTCGATCGCTTCTCCGACGCCGATGTTAATCGACACCTTGGAAATGCGCGGGACCTGCATCGGCGATTTGTACTTGCCGTCTTTGGTCAGCTTCGGAACGACTTCTTCTTCATATTTTCGTTTCATGCTCGTCATAGCGTCTTACCTTAAATCTGCTCGCCGGTCTTGCGGCAGACCCGCACCTTATGAACTTTGCCGCCGTCGGATATCGCTTTGTTGGTGGTCTTGGTCGGACCACTCAGGGTCGAGCTGTACAGAGCGACGTTGGAGAGGTGAATCGGCGCCTCGATCGAGATGATCCCGCCCTTCGGGTTCTTCTGCGACGGACGCTGGCGACGTTTGCGCATGGCTACGCCTTCCACCAATACCGTGTTCTTCTCATAGTCGACATGCAGCACCCGACCGGTCTTGCCTTTGGCTGACCCCGTCCGAACATAGACCGTGTCGCCTTTTTTGATTCTCATCGCCATAAGCTGATTCCTTACAATACCTCAGGTGCCAAAGATACTATTTTCATGAATTGCTTGTCGCGAAGTTCGCGGGCCACCGGGCCAAAAATACGCGTTCCCCGCGGTTCTTTCTGGTCGTTAATAATCACGGCAGCGTTATCCGAAAAACGGATAATCGAACCGTCTTTACGACGCAGACCGGCTTTCGACCGTACCACCACGGCCTTACAGACCTCGGATTTCTTTACGGTTCCACCGGGAATGGCTTCCTTGACGGCCACCACAATGATGTCGCCGATACGGGCGTACTTCTTGCGGCCGCCTAAAATGCGGAAGCACATAGCCTTTTTTGCCCCGGAGTTATCCGCAACCGAAAGAATCGTATATTCTTGAATCATCGTTCAACCACCTTCACAGTTCGGTCACAATAGCCCGAGGCTATTTGGCTCTTTCCATTATCTCTACCAGACGCCAGCGTTTCTGGGCCGACAGCGGTCTGGTCTCCATTACCCGCACGGTGTCGCCCATGTGAGCATCGTTCTTCTCATCATGAGCGTATACTTTCGAGTAACTACGGAAAATCTTCTCGTATAGCGGGTGACGGTAGGTCCGGTCCACACGTACGATAATGGTCTTGTCCATCTTGTCGGAAATAACCCGACCGATACGCGTTTTCCTATGGTTTCTTGGAGTGGTCTCAGCCATTTTCTAACCTCTATTCACCCTTTTTTTCCGTGTCTTTCCTGGTGTTGAGGATCGAAGTACTGGTCTCGGCCAGCTTGTGGATACCTTTCGTATCCTCACTCAGCACCGTGTTGATGCGCGCAATCTCACGCCGAAGCTGACGCAGACGGAGCGGATTGTCGAGCGCCTTCAGCGATCTCCGCATGTGGAGATTGAACTGCTCGTCCTCGAGGTCGAACTTCTTCTGAAGCAACTCGCTGCGAGTCAATTCGCGCAGAGACTGAACCTTCAACATAATCACACCCCTTCCGTATCGGCGCGTGAAACGAACTTCGTCTTCAACGGCAATTTATCGCCGGCGAGACGCATCGCCTCTTTGGCCATATCCTGGGTTACCCCTTCGATTTCGAAGAGAATACGGCCCGGCTTTACTACGGCTACCCAGTATTCCGGAGCGCCTTTGCCTTTACCCATACGGGTTTCGGCCGGCTTCTGCGTTACCGGCTTGTCCGGGAACACACGAATCCAGATTTTACCGCCGCGCTTGATATATCTTGTCATTGCGATACGAGCTGCCTCGATCTGACGGTTAGTCAGCCAGCAGGGCTCCATCGCTTTCAAAGCGTATTCGCCAAAGCTCACTGCCCATCCGGTCTGAGCCTTTCCGGTCATCCGTCCGCGCTGAGCTTTACGAAACTTGACTTTTTTCGGCATCAACATAGGTCAAATCTCCAATGCGTGAATCAGCTTTCGGACCCTGACGCGGAGTCAGAAGCGCCATCCGCTTTCTTGGGCTTATTGTCTGCGGCACCGCTGTCGGCGGCAGGAGCCGACTTATCACGAGCCGAATCGGGACGCCGCCCCTTGGGCGCACGCCCATCGGGACGACCGGCCTTACGAACCTTGCCGCGTGGACGACGACGCGGTCCGCGTTCACCTTTATCACCAGGCCGACGGCGCGGGCGACCGCTGGGAGCATCGCTCTGCTGCTGTTCAGCCTGCTCTTCGGGACGATCATACTGACCGGCGTCAAGAATCTCACCACGGCAGATCCAAACCTTGACCCCGATACAACCATAAGTAGTATGAGCGGTAGAGGTGGCATAGTCGATATCCGCACGGAGCGTGTGTAACGGTACCCGCCCCTCACGGTATTTTTCGGTTCGAGCTATTTCAGCTCCACCCAGACGACCGGAACACTGTACCTTGACGCCCACAGCGCCCATGCGCATCGTCGCCGCCAGGGCTTTCTTCAAAGCACGTCGGAACGACACACGGCCTTCCAACTGGCGGGCAATCGAGTCGGCCACGAGCTTGGCATCCAGCTCCGGCTTACGAACCTCGACGATGTTGAGCATAATATCCTTGCTGGTCAACAACTGCAATTCTTCGCGCAGTTTATCGACCTCGGCGCCCTTACGACCGATTACAATACCCGGTCGGGCGGTATGAACATCGACCGTCACCTTCTTCGGCTGACGCGATATCATAACGTTGGCAATCCCGGCATTCTGCAAGCGACGGAAAATATAGCGCTTGACCATGAGGTCTTCGTACACCAGATCGCCGAATTGACGTCCGGTAGCAAACCACCTGCTATTCCAGGACTTGATGACCCCCAGTCGGAAGCCTATCGGGTGTGTCTTCTGTCCCAAAGTTAATTCTCCCAGCTCATCATAACTTGTCCAACTCCTGCCTATTCATCATCCTTTTTAACGTCAGCCGGCCTGGCTTTCGGCGTGGCTTCCACCTTCGCCGTTTTAGCCTTTTTGGTCGCGGCTTTCGTCCTGGACTTATTATCAGCGGCCTCGGCCGTGGTCTGCTTGGCCGCAGTGGATTTCTTCGTTGCCTTGGCCCGGCTCTTGGCCTTCTTCGGCATCACCTCTTCCTCGACATGACCCTCGAGGATAACCGTCAAATGACTATACCGCTTCTTGTAATGATGAGCCCGGCCCATCGAATAGAAACGGATACGTCGAGCCGACGGAGCCGCGTCTACGGTGATGTTTTTAATAAACAGGTCCTCCGGACGCAGGCGATCAGTCCCTTCCTGCGACAGCGCGTTGGCCGCCGCGGAACTGACTGTCTTGGCCACATGACGAGCCGCAATCTTCGGGGTGAAGTTCAGCACGTCGAGAGCCTTCTGCACCGGCATCCCTTTGACCTGACTGGCTACCAGACGCATCTTACGCGGCGGGATGCTAACATGTCTGAGGCATGCTCTTGATTTGATCAGCATATGTTACCACCCTATCCTTTCAACGAGGACGCGCGCTCCTGGAGCTTGCCGCCGTGCCCACGATAAATGCGGGTCGGAGCGAACTCGCCGAGCTTGTGACCAACCATGTTCTCGGTGACATAAATCGGGACAAACTTGTTGCCGGTATGAACGGCCAATGTATGTCCGACAAACTCCGGAATCACGGTTGAACGTCGCGACCAGGTCTTTATTACTTTCTTTTCGCCGCTGGCGTTAAGCACGTCAATCTTCTTGGCCAGCTTCGGACTAACGTATGGTCCCTTTTTAAGCGATCGTGGCATTTAACCTTCTCCGACTCTATTTCCTCGCCCGGCGCTCTTCAACAATGTGAGCTTTGGACTTACGTTTACTTCTGGTTTTGTAGCCCTTGGTCGGTTTTCCCCACGGCGTACAAGGATGACGTCCACCGGAGGAACGACCTTCGCCGCCGCCCATGGGGTGATCAACCGGGTTCATGGCCACACCGCGGACGGAAGGCCTCCGGCCACGCCAACGCGAAGCACCGGCCTTGCCCCAAACCACGTTCTTATGGTCGATATTACTAACCTGACCGATCGTGGCATAGCAGACCTGAGGGATCAAACGAACTTCGCCCGACGGCATTTTGAGCGTAACTTTGTTGCCTTCTTTGGCCACAACTTGTGCCATACTTCCAGCGGAACGGCACAACTGGCCGCCCTTGCCGGGACGCATCTCAATGTTGTGCACCTGAGTTCCCAGAATCATCTGACCAAGCGGCATCGCGTTGCCCGGACGATTCTCAACGGTTTCACCGGATAAAACAACATCATTCACCTGAAGCCCTTCGGGAGCCAGGATATAACGCTTTTCGCCGTCGACATAATGCAACAGGGCGATACGCGCCGAGCGATTGGGATCGTATTCAATCGAAGCGACGCGAGCCGGGATGTCACGCTTGTCACGACGAAAATCAATCACGCGATAATGACGCTTGTGACCGCCACCGCGACAGAAGGCCGTGACTCGGCCCTTGTTGTTTCGGCCGCCGCTCTTCTTCAGCGGGCGCAGCAACGACTTCTCCGGGATCGTCGAAGTGATCTCGTCGAATGTCGGTACCGAGCGAAAACGCTGGGAGGGGGTTACCGGTCTAAACTTCTTAATAGCCATACAATCTATCCCACATCACCTTAGATGTTGTCGAAAATGGCGATTTTCTCGCCTGATTTCAGGCGAACAATAGCCTTCTTCCAGGTGGGCGTTTTACCCATAAATCTTCCGGTACGCCGAGGCTTGCCGGCAACCACCATCGTCCGCACACTGGCAACTTTGACCTTAAAAGCCGACTCCACCGCCTGCTTTATCTGGTACTTGTTGACATCCCGCTCTACTTCAAAAACATACTCGTTATTGAGTTCACGGAGCTTGGTCGAGCGCTCAGTAGCTATGTGCGTCTTGATAATCGGGCGAAGATCTGCTTTCATCCGAACACCTCCACGACCTTCTCGAGTCCGGCCTTGGTCAACACCAGATAGTCGGCGTTCAGAACGTCGTACCCGTTGGCCAACGCGGCACGGCAATACTTGACCTTATCAAGATTCCGGCAGGACAAAACCAGCTTATCGCTTTTGCCTTCATCCAGAAGCAGACACTTCTTGCCGTTCAGTTCGAGGCGAGCCATCATCTGGGCCACCGCTTTGGTCTTGGGCTCTTCCAGCTCGATATGATCTATAACTTTAATTCTTTCGGCTAAGGCCTTGTCGGAAAAAGCGGAGCGAATCGCTAAACGCTTCATCTTCTTGGGCATATTATAGCCGTATTGACGAGGCTGAGGGCCAAAAACCACACCGCCGCCACGCCACAGGGGCGAGCGAATCGTGCCAACGCGGGCCCGACCGGTTCCCTTCTGGCGCCAGGGCTTACGTCCACCGCCACTAACCTGGCTGCGACCGCGGGATGCTGACGTCCCTTGCCTCTGGCGGGCGAGATAATTGACGATATACTGATGGACAATCGCTTCGTTCGGCTCGATACCGAACACGGCATCCTTCAGCTCGACAGTTCCGACCTCGTCACCTTGTTGATTGTATACCTTGACGTTCATCTGCATAATCCACTATTTGCCGCGGTTAGTGCTCCGAATCTTGAGCAGGCCGCCCCGGAACCCCGGAACACTGCCCTTCACCAGCATCAGATTCTCATCTTCGATAATCTTGACTATCTCAAGATTCAATACGGTCACTTTGTCCTTGCCCAAACGACCCGCCATACGTGTGCCTTTGAACACCCGTGACGGGTAGGAGGACTGGCCGATCGATCCCGGGGCGCGCCAGCGGTCGGACTGACCGTGGGTTTTATTAGCGCCCTGGAAATGATGGCGTTTCATGCCGCCGGCAAAACCGAGCCCGCGGGAAACACCGGACACATCGACTCGTTCACCCGCCTGAAACAGGTTCACCGTGATGGTCGTACCCGGCTCGTAGTCGCCGTCGGTGATTCGGACCTCGCGCAGATACTGAGTCGGCTGCACGCCGACGGTTTTGAAGTGACCTTCCGTCGGCTTGTTGATACGACTCTTGCGACGCTGTCCAAAGCCTACCTGATAAGCCTCGTAGCCGTCTTTCTCAACCGTCTTCCTGGCAACAACCGGGCAAGGGCCGGCCTGGATCACCGTAACCGGAATGGCCTCACCGGTCTCATTGAAGATACGGGTAGAGCCAATCTTTTTTCCAAGGATCTCTTTCATCGTTGCCCAACCTATCAGGTTTTGATCTCCACGTCAACGCCGGCCGGAAGGTCGAGTTTCATGAGAGCATCGACCGTCTGGGGCGTGGAGTCGTAGATATCCATCAACCGCTTATGAATCCTGGTCTCAAACTGCTCGCGCGACTTTTTGTCGACGTGCGGCGACCGAAGCACCGTGTAGACCGTGCGTTTTGTCGGAAGAGGAACCGGACCCACGATCTTGGCTCCCGTGCGAAGCACGGTCTGGGCGATCTCCTTCGTGGACCGATCCAGAGCATAATGATCGTACGCCTTGAGACGGATTCTTATCTTCTGTACGTGCATCGAAAACCTGTATACTATAGCCTAATGTTTATTCAAAAATCTCGGCGATGACCCCGGCGCCGACCGTTCGGCCGCCTTCACGAATCGCGAAACGAAGCTCTTTCTCCATCGCGATCGGCGTGATCAACTCCACATCTATTGTCACGTTGT
>Ga0116162_10000125_pt1 | contig 65543 bp, 60 predicted proteins | sample AD_UKC105_MetaG_FD_89875 | JGI IMG/M metagenome (GOLD analysis project Ga0116162, IMG submission 89875) | Active sludge microbial communities of municipal wastewater-treating anaerobic digesters from Hong Kong - AD_UKC105_MetaG | ecosystem: Engineered > Bioreactor > Anaerobic > Digestate...
CGGAAAGCAAGTAACGGACTTATGCGAAAGTCAGACCGTACCAACGCCGCATGAGGCGTGGCCAGTAACATAGGGCTTTGCCCGTCTATGAAAAACCCCCGGTTTTACCGGGGGATATTTATTCTACACGATTATCATTGAAAGCAAAGAACTCGTTTTATTATTTTACAGTCAACTCCGCATAAACCGTCCTCGCCAGCAAATCCATCTGGCGAATGCAGGATTTCTGATAATCCGTCAGTTCTTTTGCATCGCGGGCGCGGGAGGTGAATTCCATCGTGATCCCTTCGATTTCGGAGAGATGATATTTGGCGGTGCAGGGGTATGTCAACTTCTCGGTGAACGCCGCCATTGCCAGAAACGCCTGCACCTTTTCGGCGGTATCGGGCTGCGCTTTATAATTCCGGTATAACCATGTGTAAATGTGTGGGTGGAAATTGGCCATCACACCGCTGAAACCGGCAGCACCGCTGCGCAGGGATTCCAACAGGGTCTGTGCGTTTGCGTTGAACAGATTGACGCCGGTACCTTTCAATTGTTCGGTACGCGCGGCAATCGTCTTTGCGTCGCAGCAGGTGTCCTTGATAAAGGTGAAGCGCCCGGTTTTAACGCAGGCGTCGAGCATCGCGGGTGTGAGCAGCCGTTTGTACGGATAGGGGCACTCGTAGATACCGAGTGCGATGTCTTCCGGCAGTTGTTCAACCACAGCGTTCAGATCGGAAATCCATTTCGCGTCGCTTGTATTTTCGATGTCGAACCGGTTGGTGATCATGATCAGCGAATCGACGCCGGTCTCGGCGACTAACCTCAGCTCATTAACTTGGTCTGCCCGGTTGTCGGAGATATGTCCGGAAGCCACTACTGTCATGGCCTTGCGCGAATTGTCAGCAACCGCAAGGGCATCGGCCTTTTCTTTCACGCGTCTTGCCAAAGATACACGCTCGTCGAGGGTCAAAAAGAAAATTTCGCTCGATTGGCAGGCGGCGAAAATGCCGTCACAGCCTTTGTTCCAGTACCATTCGACGAGTGCATCCACCGCGCCGAAGTCGATTTTGCCGTCTTTGTTGTACGGCGTGATCATCGTCGGATACACGCCGAGGTTTGGATTTTTGTTCATGTGATTTCAGGTTCATTCAATTTCGCCGCCGCCCCATTCGACGACCGTGAACCCGTTCCTTTCGAATTTTTCAAAGGTCTGCGGAGCGATCTCGACCGGACTTTCGAGCGGTTTGAAAATCATAAATACCCGCAATATTGAATCCGGTGTAGGGGTGATCTCGAGTTTCGCGTTATCAGTATAATCCACACCGACGAAAGAAATCAAGTTGTAAGTGTTTTCTTCCATCTGCGGCAGCCAGTAGACGATAAAATCGTTGTATTCGCTCGGAATTAATCCCATCTCTGAAAGCGCCTTTTTCAGGAACACCGCCGTATCCTCGCCCTTGACGCAGAAGCCCTTGCCGAAAGAGAAGACGGTGTTCAATTCTCCTTCCCAGAATAAATAATTGTATTCTTCTCCACCTACACTCAACTTGCCGTCCGGGTATGCCTTGACCTGCCATCCGCCCTCCGGATATTTCGGGTAGGTGCAGCCCAGCGTTCCGTTCAAATCCAATTTCACAGTGACATTGGTGACTGTTTCGGGGTAGAAATATATGACCGGTTTCTTGGCAGGTATCTTGTTCGCGAATTCACTGATACTCATAATATTAAATTGTGCCGCAGCGATCATCCAGATGTCTTTTACGCGCTCGACTTCGAAATAATAGTGAATGACATTCATGTTGTCATTGAGGATTTTATCAAATTCTATAATATTCTTTTTCGAAACTGGATCTTGATAAAAATTCTCATTGACATCAGTAGATCCGGTTGCGATAGAGTTTTGGATATTGATATAAACCCGATTACCATTTTGTGCATAGATTTTATCACTCAAAAAAGAGTTGTGAAAATATTCCTTTACGAAATCCGCAGTGAAATATTTTGAAAATTCTCCTTTGAGTTTTTTTACGGTACTAAACTTATCATCGGAAATTTTTCTATAGGTAACGCCGTCTATTTCAATAGTTTCGCTTGAATCCCGCTCCTGCTGGCCACAAATCAACAGACAAGCCGTCGGCAGCACAGTTTTCGAAAAATCATCAAACTCCGCTTGTGTCATAGGTTCGGAAAAATTCGAAACGATACCAAGTGAAGAACAACCACAAACCAGTAAAATAACAAAAAACAAAGCAATAATCTTTTTCATATCAAAATGCCTTCGATTTTAGAGTAAAATTTATTAGTCAATCTCCGCGCCGCCCCATTCGACCACCGTGAACCCGTTCCTTTCGAATGGTTCAAAGGTCTGCGGAACGATCTCGACCGGCTGTTCGAGCGGCTGATAAGCCATGGCCACCCGCAGTACCGAGTCGGGTTTAGGTGATATTTCAAGTTTGGCATTGTCGATGTATTCCTTCCCAACAAATGAAATCAAATTATACGCATTTTCCTCCATCTTCGGCAGCCAGTAGACGATAAAGTCATTGTATTCGCTCGGAATCAACCCCATCTCGGAGAGCGCCTTTTTCAGGAATGCCGCCGTGTCCTCACCTTTAACACAAAAACCCTTGTCAAAGGTGAAAACGGTGTTTAATTCGCCTTCCCAGAATAGATAATTATATTCTTCTCCGTCCACAATCAATTTGCCGCTCGGGTAAGCCGTGACCTGCCATCCGTCTTTCGGATAAGAGGGATAAGTGCAGCCCAATTTGCCGTTCAAATCGAGCTTGACCGTCACATCGGCGACCGTTTCAGGGTAGAGATAGAGCACCGGTTTACCCATTCTCGGAAATACAATTCCGTCTGCAGGATAAACATCACAATCTGCTTGATCAATTTTCCATTCTCCATTTTCGCGCTTTACCCAAAAGTAATAATTAATAAATGGATCCGTGCCGTTTTTTACTGTCACTAAATCAATCGTATCATGTTCTGATTCGTCCTCACGATAAAACAGCTTTTTATCAAATTCGCGGTTAGCACCCACGGTTTTCGGATGTACATAAACAAAACCGTCTTTTTCGGTATAAGTCATATAATTCTGATAAGCCGGAATATGATTGATAAATAATCGATTTATTTCATCGTCAATATCTTCCGTGATGAAGTATTTTGCTAATTCCGCTTTGAGTTTACCAACGGTGTTATACTTTTCGTCCGTTATCTTATAATAAGTCACCCCGTCAATTTCGACAGAGTCGTTGGGATCGTATGTTTCCTCTCCACCGAGCAAGATCATAACTTGGGGCAGCACGTTTTCAAAGAAGTCGTCGAATTCGGCCTGCGTCATCGGTTCACCGATGTCCTCAGATACGGTTGACGGTTCGGAGGGTATTACCGATACAACAGAGTTTTCCGACATCGGCACAGCTGTTTCCGTCGGCAGCGATGAGATGACTACGGAACTCGCACTGCTTCCCGAGGGCAAACTTGAACTGCCCGAAGGGACACTTTCGGTTTTCGGCACTGTGCAGCCGCTGAAAAGCAATATTACCGCAAGAACAATCGGTATGAACTTTTTCATGTAAGAATCACCTCTGATTTCCATCATAACATAGGCGATATGGAAAATCAAGGGACTTCTTTTAAATTATAAAACCTCGTCTATAATTTGCAAGTTTAATTGCCTAAGGTTTTCAAAAAGTTCATGGTTAGCTTAAGCAGCCATTTGGTTCGCAGATTTGTAGCCAAAAATCTTATGCGGGTAATTATTAACCCATCCTCAATACGTTGCTCTAATGAACGGTTTTTTTGTGATTAAAAAAGCAACTTAATAATTAAAATCATCAACAAAAACAACATTAATGGTCTTTGATTTGTCATAGCAACGAATATATATTTCGTACACATGATTTAGTAAAATTCTATCATTGTAATCAAAAGAAAAGCTAGTATAACAATAGTTACCATTTTTATCGTCTATCAAACGATTTTCGCTAATTTTATATGAGACATTATCTACTACTTTCCCATCTACTTTAATCATAGGCTTTTTTGGATAATTATAAATTGTACCTATAATATTTAACTCGGCATCATCATTATTAGCGTACCATGCATTGACGAGTTCTATGTAGTAAGTGTTTGTTTCAGACGAATAGTCAACATAATCAAATGTGCTATATTCATCATATAAATGATTACCGGTCTGTAAATAGAAAATGAATTTTAAGTCATTGGAAATATAAGTATCCTTCTCTAAGCTTAAAGCAGAGCGTATCTGTGCAGGAAAAGCCCAAAGAAATACAAATATGATTAGTAAAATGATGAATATAATTTTTGTCTTTTTTTTAAGCATAAATCTCATCCCTTATATTTTCCTTGAATATCATACCTAAATGTTCTGATTAAAAACGAACCTTTTAAGTTCCATATTATAATAAACGGGTCGCATTGTCAAGTTGCTTTCTCCTGATTTCGTTTAGTTATGAAACCTCTGCTTTCGGAACCATGTGATAGGCGTTATCGGTATTGATGAGCTGGTATTTTACCGTGCCGTCGAGCCAGGACGCAAGCTGGTCTTTGGTCAGCATCACGGGCATCCGGTCGTGGATGTCGCTGATGTTGCCGTCAGCGGGTTTGGTCAGAATCACAAATTCCTTGCCCTCGTCGGTCACGCGGTAAAGTCCTGCCATAAAAACACAGCCGCCCTCTTCGTTGGTGAATGAAAATTTAATCTTGGTCTTGTCGGGCAGGGTTTTCCACTCGTAATATCCGTGCGCGGGAATCACACAGCGGTAGTGATTGATAAACGGCGCAAAAAACCGGGAGGACGCCGCGTTCTCGCTCTTAGCGTTGATGATCACGCCCTTGCCGTCCCATTTGGCGAAACCCCATTTAACCATCTGCACGGCGGGCTGGCCGTTGCTCATCAAAATGACCGGTACGACGTCGGTGGGGAAGACGTCGTCGGTTTTCGGGGTAACTTTAATCTCGATCTGCGACAGCCGCACCGAGATCGCACGCAAAATCTCGCGAATCTCCATGATCTCCTCTTCGGTGTTCGGGATGTATCTTCCGCACATGATTGTCCCTCCTGAATTGTTTTTATCAGATATCCTCGTCGGCTGTCATGGCCGATTGGTTGAGTTTGAAACCGCCCAAACGTTCTTTCAAGTCCGAAATCAGGGCCTTGATGTCGGGCGGCACGCTCTCCTCTTCCGAGAGCAGCGGGAGCTGACTGAGACGATTGTCCCGCAAGTCGCCCAGATGGATACCGATGCTCCGAATCGGGCTGCTCTTTGCGTAATTTTTATCAAACAGGCATTTTGCGCTCATGAAAATTTGATTCTCATCTGCGGTGTAATTATCGAGCGTGACCTGCCGGTTCATGGCAGTGAAATCGTCATATTTCAGGTTGATTCCGATGCAGCGCGCCTCCAGTGAATGTTTGATCAATCGCGAGGTGACCGCCCGCGCCAAAATGTAGAGCATCAGCAGCAGATCGTCTTCCGAGGCCGTGTCTTTGGGCAGCGTGATGGTGTTGCCGAAACTTTTAAAGGGCATATCGGCGGGGACTTTGGGGTCAAATGAGCTGTCGTCGCCGTTGGCAAATTGCCACAGGGCGATGCCCGATTTGCCGAACCGCCTTTTCAGCAGCGCGGGGTCGCATTGCGCCAAGTCGCCGATGGTCAGGATATTCATGTTCTTCAGTTTTTTGCGCGTGACGGGTCCGACGAACAGCAACTCAAACGCGGGAATGCTCCAAATCACGGTTTTTAAGTCGTCTTTGCGCAGAACCGTCACCGCGTCGGGTTTTTTCATATCGGAGGCGAGTTTTGAAAAGATATAGTTATAGCTGACGCCGACCGAGGCGGTGAGTTGCAGTTCGTTTTTGACGCGCTGCTTGATCTCAAAGGCGATCTCGGTTGCCTTATCATACGATTGCACATCGTCTTTCAGCACGATCCACGCCTCATCAAGCCCATAGGGGATCACGTCGGCGCCGTATTCGGCATAAAGCGCCCGCGCCAGTTTGGCGTAATGCACATATTTGTTGTAATCAGCGTTGATCAGCGTCAGCCCGGGAGCTTTCTGCTTGGCGCTGTAAACGCTCTCTCCGGTCATGACGCCGCGCTGCTGCGCGATTTGATTTTTAGCGAGGATGATGCCGTGACGGGTGGCGGGGTCGCCGCAGACCGCCATGGGAATATTGTTGTATTCGGGATGATCGATGGTCTCGACAGCGGCAAAGTAGTGGTTCATGTCGCTGTGCAGAATGAATTTTCCCATAATTTAAACACCGCCCCCAATCACCCATTATATCTGATTATACCGCTGAAATTGTACCATAAACCGGACTGTCTATCAAGCCCGGCATGATGCCGGTTTCAAACGCGGCGGCGAGACGCCGCTGTCAATACGCGTAGAAGAATCTGCCGGGCTTTATGAAGCAAAGAACCGCTTTGAAGCGGTTCTTTGTAGCCGCGTTGCTGCACTTGGTGTTTCGTTGCCGTAGGGGCGGCCCCATGTGGCCGCCCATTCCGTATACCTGCGGCATTAAAAGTTCCACATGGAACAATTTAACAGTTAGACTTATAATTTGGTTTATTGTATGGCAGGCTGAACAACCCACACAGACTGAAGTTTGCACGGCGGGGTGCGGGTCACCCCGCCGTGCCGGGCGATTTTTTACCGCCCGCTGATGCGCTCTGCGGATATCTCTGTTACATCCTGATCAGATGTTGTTTGTTCTTCCGAACTGTAATTTTCGTGTGCTTGATTTCCAATTTCATTGAATATCGGCTCCTTTAATGTAATCGTACCGTAAACTCTTGTTTTCGGTGAGAAATTGTTTTGTTCGAGCAGGGATTTTGCGTGCGTTCTCGAAATGCCGAGCCCTTCACTCACTGCACGGTCGAGCCGCAGCCCGAAGTCGTATTCACAAGTCATTTCAATGGTGTTGTTCTCATCTTCAATGACTTGTTTTTCGAGGGTATAGCGAAGCTCCGAACAGTCGGTGACCGCGTGGTTATGAGAGAGCAGCGACTTGTCGAATGCGTATTTTCGGGCGGTGTCAGCGTTGTTTTTTGCAAACGCCGTGTACAGTGATTTTTCGATCTGCTCCGGCTTGACACGGGAGAGCACGGTCATGTTCCAGGTGCTGTCGCAGTCCTCACACTTGTAGATCAACCAGACGTCGATATTGCGCCCATTGGCGTTCACGCGAAAATTATTGCTGCACGCAAATTTCCGAACGACGCCGCATTTGGGACAGTTGCGCAAAACTTTCGGGGATTCAATCGGGGTGATGATCCATTTTTGCATACTCCTTGTTTGGCTTTTTGGAACGCTTCTCACCGACAAAGACGAAATACCCGTCATGTTCGAAAATCGTGACTCCGCCGAACACGGCGATAAACTTGCGTTTGTACCATTCCCGGCGTTTGGTCCCCATCAGCAGTTTACCACCGATTTTCAGATGGCGGTATCCGCCCTCGATAAACCGTTTGGCAACGCTGAAATTGGTGTGATACGGCGGATTGCTGAGAATGAGGTCAAAATCACGGTCGTTGATCGCGTCGCATCCGTCGCTGTGTATGATCCGGACGCCGGGCACACCGTTTCGCACGACATTCTCCCGCGTCAGTGTCAACGCGTGATCATCGATATCCGACATTACCACATTTTCCGGTCCGGTGAAATTAGCGCAGACGATACCGACAACACCGTATCCGCACCCAAGATCGAGCACTTTCTGCCCTTGCTCCAAATCGACATGGGCTAACATCGCCAGCGTACCGCGGTCGGGATGTCTCGGTGAAAAGCAGCTTTCATCGGTACGGAAGGTGAATTTATCTCCGCAGATAAAAGCACAAATTAAGTTTTCCAAAACAGCAGCTTCCTTTCCGAAAGCCGCATAATTGAACCGACAAAACGAAAAGCGCTCCATTCCAAAAATCAAGGAATAAAGCGCTACGATACATGACATAAACGAGGCAAGATGCTTGCTTCATTTACGAAGGTCTGTTTATGCAGCTTTGCTTAATTTTTGAAATCCGCATAATCGAAACCAAAATAAGCGACAGACCAATGAAAGGTTGTCGGGAATTTGATTTGCTATGCGTTGATTAGAAAAATTAAGCGTTAGCCGGCATACGGTGACCTCCATTATGGAATTAAGTGGATTATATCACAGTGAGAAGACGAAATCAAGAGGGCAGGGCTTCTGCGGGCTGCGTCTCTGCAGGTTCGTCTTTTTTCGCGTTTTTATTCCAAACGATAATAGCGAGGATCACGAACAGTCCGGTGAACATATAAATCGCACCTTCGACAAGCCAGACGTTCAAGCCGGAACTCGCCAAAAGTACGGCGGCGAAGTTCAACAGCGCATGGATCACAATCGCCAGCGGAAAGAGCCAAAATTTCTTTGCTCTCTTTACTGCAAACCAAACCAGTACCGAGAACGACAAATGTGCCGCAACCGCCGCAATGCGTTCGACGACGCCTACGAAAAACGTCGCAGGCGGGGTGGTTGCAAGCGTCTCCAAACTGGATTTCAAGGCCGCAAGGGTGGCCTCGTCGGTAATGCCTGCGGAGAGTGAGTCATAATACCCGGCGTTCAGCATCAGAGAGATCACAATGTTGCTAACCATGCCGATATAAAGTATGTAAATCACTTCAACCCCGCCGTGGCCCGCACCGTACATCAGTGCGTTGCGGTCGTTGCCCATCTTCTTGTGCAAGACTGTATTAAACGCTACGAATCGGCCTGTCTCCTCAAAGATTCCCGCCATCAGTCCGGCGACCGCCGCATAAATCCAGAGATTGCTCTTGATGGCGGGACCGAGTGAAGAACTGAAAATCAACAGATTGATTCCGCCTTCAAGCAGCAGCGCAAAGACGATGAAAACCGCGCAGCCGATGAAGAACGGCATGATGTCCGCTTTGTATTTTTTGCGCAGCACCAAAAACAATACGAGCGGAATTGCGATGCCGAACAATGATGCGATGCCCATGGAGATTACGGATAAAATCGGAACGGTATAGTCCATCAAATCACTCCTTTGCTTTTTTATTTTTGATTGGGGTCGGACGTCCAGTTTTCAAGCAGAGATTGCTTTGAAAAGATATGACGCTCACCGTTTGATTTATGTAAATAGGCCCCCTCGTCGGGATAAAAGCAGGTATCTTCCGGCTCGTTGGTGCCGACATCGAGAATCACCATGACTTCACTGCCGGAGTTATAAAATTGGTGTGCGAGGTTTTGTCCGCCGGGCTTTGAAATGAAATCGCCTTTTCTGACCGGGTATTCCCTGCCGTCAAACCGCAGGGCACCGCTGCCCTCCAAAATCAAAAAGAACTCTTCCTGCTGAGAGTGACTGTGATATTTGGTGCTGTAAGCGTCTGGCTGGACCCGGTCGATGTTCACATAGAATTTTCGGCTTCCGGCGGCTGCGCCGAGCGACTGCGTGATCAGGCCGACCTGATCCTGCCAGACGAATTGTTCATCTAAATGATCGGTATTACTGATCATCATGCCATACCTCCGTTAATTCAATCTGTCCTTTTGCCCTTGCCAAAAACAGCGAATAGGGAATGAGTTTTCCGTCAACGGGCCTTTCTGCGGAAAAGACAGGCCGGACGGATACATTAGCGAATCCGCAGTTTTTCAGCGTTTTCTCGACCTCCGCCTCCGAAAATCCGTTGTGGCCGTTAAAATCGGGTTCGTTTTGATGAAAAGAACCGTCATCCTCATATAAATCAATCCAAATGAACAGCCCGCCGGGTGCGAGTTGTTTTTTTAGCGCTGCGATCTGCGTCTGAACATCGACGATGTGATGAAAGACCATCGAGCTGAAAATGACGTCGAATGTGTGATTTTTCAATTCATCAGCATCGATAAAATATACATTGCCGGTTTTAGAAAGCGCTGTTTTCTCTTCGAAGATTTTCCTCATTTCAACCGATGTGTCAAAACCGTAAATCCTGCCCGCAAAAGGGCTGAGCGCAAACGTCAGCAAGCCGGTTCCGCAGCCGAAATCGAGCACATCCCTCGGTTTTTCTCCCCAGCTTTTTCGAATCGCCTCTGCCAGAACCTTTGCGCGTTCAATCCGTCTCGGACCGTCCCAGGCCGCCGCCGCTCTGTCAAAATCCATTGCGATACTCCCCGCATGAAGCCCTTTCTAATTATTATATCAAAATTGTCCCGGCAGCACAAATGATATTTCGTTTCCGATTTGGGTGATGGGGATAAACGGCTCGGGTTTATCGGGGTGTTCGCCCAACATCTTCTCCATCCAGACCATATCGTACCAGTTGCCGAATTTGTAGCCGCATTTGGTGAAATGCGCGACTTTTTGATAACCGAAATATTCATGAAAACGAATGCTGGATTGATCGAGATGTTCGTCTTCTTTTTCGGTATAAGCGATACTGGCGTTCAGATTGATCACATGTTGGCGTTTCAAAATATCCTCAAGCGCCTGATACAGCGTTTTCCCGATGCCTTTGCCCCGGCAGTCCCGCTTGATATAGATCGAGGTCTCGACCGCCCAACTGTAAGCGATGCGCGCCTTGAACATCGACGCATACGCATATCCCGCGATCTGCCCGTTTTCTAACGCAACCAGATAAGGATATTTCATCAGCGTGTTTTCGATCCGCTTGGCGAATTCCTCGAGCGAGGGAACATCATATTCAAATGTGATTGCGGTGTTTTGCACATAGGGCGCGTAAATCCGAAGGATTTCCTCTGCGTCCTCTGTGGTGGCCATTCTGATGGTGATGTCTTTGTCCATTATCGTACCGGCTTTCTTTTTTATCCGATTTCTATTGAAATTTCGTGCGGCGCATCGATTATAGGCGGGTGGTTTTCTTTCAGTTCGCAGCGCAGCATTCCGAATGGCGTCGGCATAGTGATGTTCGCAAACTTCAGACCGAACAGATTCGGAGATAATGAGATTTTTTTGAATCCCGGTTCGAGCATCCGGAAACCGAGCAGTTTTGACGGCAGCTGATAGGTCGGCGTCGCGCCCCAGGCGTGGCTGAAATCGCAGCCGGGGCCGAGATCGTCTCCCCAGGCCTCCTTCATGCCCTTGCCGCACTCGTCGACTGCGGCTTTCCAGCGGCGGATTTGCTGCAGCCCGTATTTTTCGAAAAGCCCGGTCTTGTCGATGGCCTCCAATACAAAATGCAGGAAATAGGGCTGCGCGTCGATCAGAGAATCGTCGTTGACGACCTTTTCCATGATCTCGTTTTGCAGGTTTTCGGGACACAGGTCATATAGCACCGCCAAGGTGTTGGCGTGCTTGCCGTAATAGCGCTTTTTCGGGTTTTCCGGGAGCCAACGGTTGACTTCCGTCGGAGTGTTAAGGCCGCCGATATAAAGCCCTTTTTCCGCGTCGTAAAAGCAGCGGTGGAATGCGGTTTTAATGTCAACCGCACGCTGCTCAAAGATGGTCTTCCGTGCGGGTTCGCCGATGAGTTCGCAGATTTTTACTGCAGTGGTCAGGGCTTTGTAATAAAAAGCGGTCAGCGCTGACTGTCCGATGGCTTTCGGCGGGTGGTGCAGGGTATAACCGTCGATCAGAACCCAGTCGATGAACATATAGTTCGGCGGGATTTCGAGTACGCCCGTCTGGCCGACATACCCGTCAAATCGGTCGAGCAGAATGGTTAAAACATCGAAAACCTCATTTAAAACGGCGATATCGCCGGTAAACTGAACATAGTCATACAGCATCTGTACCCAGATTAAAGAGTAGCTCGTGTGGAACATATAGCCACCGGAAAGGCGTATATAATCCGCCGTTCGGATAAGGTCGAGACGGGTCAGACGGGCGTCGCCGAAGGTAAAGTAGTTGATTAAACTCTCGATAAAATAGTCGCCGGTGCAGCCCAGATTTTCCTGATGCAGCGGGCTGTCGAGTTCGATGGTCTGGCGGCAGATCTGCAGCGTCCATTTCCCGACTTCATAGATCTTATTCAACGTCTCGTCCGAGCAGGAAAAACTACCTTCCTGCGCCACGGGATAATGGGTAAACGCCAATGAAGCGTCGTTTATAACCACATCGCTTTGACTGTGATTGTTGATGGTGACCGTATAACCCCCGATGCTGTACATGCGCAGGGAACGGTGAGATGTAAAGCTGTTTGACTTGATAGAATCTTTTGAGCGGTAATGGCGGCCGTTTTCAAAAGTTTGTATCATGACTTCATATGCGCCGTCAGCAAGGATTTCCAGCATCGGATAGCCCGAATAGATTTTATCAAACTCGACAGAAAAGACCTTTTCCTCACCTGGTTTTACGACGACAGGTGAAAAGTCAATCGGCTTGACAGTTGTTTCTGCCGGCATGGGAATCGGCGATTTTTTCAGATTCCAGACCGATTCAATCGCTTCCGCTTTATGCCAGTCGTGCGGAGATAACATATAGTCGGTCTCGGCGGCATTGATAAATTGCGGCTCCAACCGCGCCGACCAGCTGCCATCCGTCATGAAAACTTGATCGGTGCCGTCTTCAAAAGTGACTTTGCAGGACAAAATAAACCCGCCTCTGCCGCAGGAGGTGTCGGCCTGTACTTCGGGGGACAGTTGAACGCGCGCATAAAAATTCAATGTGTTGCAGTTCAAATCCGACGAATAAAAATTATAATATTGTATGGGCATTTTTAATGTGCTTCCGTAATCGCCGCCCGAACAGACCGGCCCCATACCGACAAATTCATTGTTCATCCACAGCCAAAATTTCGTATCACCAAACACTTCGATTTCGGCTTTGACCGCTTTTTTGTTCAGTTGATAGGTTTTTTCAAATCCGGCGACGCAGAAATGATACCCGGTCTTGTCCGCGAATTGGGTACAGAATGTCTCTTGATATTCGGGATAAAGGGCTTTGTCAAGCCAAATCCATTTTGCGCTTTCCAACATCGTTATCTCCTGCTCAATTCCTCATAGACCTCGTTGTAATAAAGGGCGTTTTCGACCGGGGTATTCGCCGGAATGTGGTTGCCCACGGCCATAAAAAAGCCCGGGCAGTTTTTCCCGATATCCATACAGCGCTTGACCTCGTTTCGGATATCCTCTTTGCTACCCAACAGTAAAATGCGGGTGTCGGCGTTGCCGATAAAGGCGTGGGTTTTGCCGTATTTTTCGGCGATATACTTCATGTCGGTAGTCGGCTCCAGCACGAATCCGTGGACGCCGCAGCCCGCGATATCGTCGATAAATTCGGTGTAGCTGCCGTCTGAGGTATACATGATCTTTTTGCCGCTCTCGATCAAAGGCGAAAACATCTTTTTGTAATTCGGGAACATATATTTCCGATACCAGTCGGGGTGCAGAAACGCGCCTTCGGTCCAGACGATGTCGTCGTGAATCATCACGACCGGCGCGTCCGATTCGGCCAGCGCATCGAAAAACTGCTTGACCCAAACGCAGTAACGAGTTGTGAATTCACCGAATTTGCGAGGATCGAGACCCGCCGCGGACAGCAGCGTGTCCCAGCCGAGCATCGCGATCAGCCCCGACATGCAGGTGACATAGATGCCGGTCATATTGACCAGATCGGTATAATCACCGCACATTTTGGCGTATTGCTTGTTAAAATTTCCGATCCATTCGCGCTTGTCGATGGTTCCGTAGGCCTCCATCGGGTCGAACTTGAACACGTCCTCGGGGTCGGAGAACAGGGAAGTGAGTTTGTCGTCGTAGTCCACGCCGCCGGCGGCATAGACGGCGTGTCCCATTTTGGTTCTTTTATCGCCGAAAATATCCTCGCCGATTAAAATATTCCAGAAAAAATCATAATTCCACGCCTTGATAAAAGTTTGGCTCGCCCGGTTTTTCAATTCATCCGGGCTGTCGGAGCTGACATCAAGTCCGGTCACGGCCTTGATCAGATCCCAATGCCCGTGGGCGGAATATTCGGTGCGCGGTACGCGTGCCGGCATCTCCAGATTGATTGCGGCCATCCCGTCGGCAAGTGACATAGTCGTCATCCTTTCAAAAGAGCGTTTTATGACAGGGGGTTTATTACTGAATCACGCCGTATATCTTGATTGGCGAGAGATCCGCGCTGATTTTGATTTTGTTCTCTCCGAGGGTTTCGATTTTAACGGGCTGCTTTTCATCGCCTGTTTCGGGACTTAACAGATACGCGGTTTTCCAAATCGGGCAGGCGGTTTTTGAGAAATCAAGAATGTATTCGACATGGTGATCGGTGATATTTGATTGGATACTTTCAAGGATTTTTTCATTCATCATGGCGTTTTTCAGTTCTGAACTCGGAACGGCTTCCAACGCACGGTTCAACAGATGTAAAATCAAATTTCCCTGATGCTGGCGAACCCTGAGCGCCCAACGCGGATCGCCGCAAAACTGTGTGATGACGGGATTGATGAGACCTGTTTTGATCAGGTGCGGCAGCATTGTTTCTGCTTTGTCTTCCGCGATGATCAGATTTTGATACCCGGCGGTCAAAAGTTCGTCCGAAAGCGGCATTTCGCGTATGAAACCGTTCTCGTCATGCGTGCCGAACGGCAGACGGACAACGGCTTTTCCGCCTAAACGAAGAAATTCGCAGATGGCTTGATACTGCGCGTTCGAGACGCAGCCGACGCCGTCGAGAATCAACGGGGTGTCCTCCGACAGAAGGGTTTTCGTCTCGGTCAGCTCGTTGGCGCGCACAAAACGGTAACCGATGTTGTGTTCCACACAGGCGCGCGACCATTCGGAGATCTTGGTCCAGTGTTCCTCGCCGTTTTCGTCCCTGAAGCCGTTTTCGCGGCAAAGGATGTTACTTGCGATGCGCAGTTCGGGAATATCGCCGCCGAGGTCGAGTTCGCTGTGTTTTTGTTCCCAGATATTATAAGGTCGGATCAGATCATGTGTCGCAGCCGGTTCGTCGGGTTCTCTTTCCAGACGTCCGAACAGGGTGCTGCTCCAGTTGGCGACGCCCCAAAACCGGGATAATGCCCAACCCAAATAGGCACCCGGCTCAAAGATGAAATAGCTCAGAGCGATTGCGGGCGCATGTCCCATCTTCTCGGCGATATCTTTTTGCTGAAGGGCTTCGGCGTCCATCCGAACCCAGTTGACCGTTCCCGCGCCGGTGCCGCAGTTTTCCAGCATGACCAGATCGAGGTCACCGGAAATCCGCTCAAGGTTGAGGCCGATGGCGTTTAATCGGATCGGTCCGGTGCTGGAACAGCAGGTCATCAGCGGGATATCGCCGAGGGTTTCTTTCATCACTTTCAGGTGTTCGACCGGCGTATCCGCTTTAAATCGAATCCAGTCCCTGAAAACGGGGTTATCGTAATTGCCCCAAAGGGATGGGTGGGCGTCGGTATTGCCCCAGAAGGATTGATCCGAAAGCGGCGGGAGGTCGTGTCCGTAGGTTTTTCTGAATTTTTCGCGGCAGTATTCGCATCCGCAGGTCGCAAGAAAGGCGTAATCGCACATGTTGTCAATCATAATGCCGTCCATCGGGACGTCTTCGATCAGGCGTTTGAGATATCTGCGGTTCATCTCGATGAAATCGGGATTGTTGTGGCAGAAAATCTCTCCTTGATAGATATCGGTATAGCCGCGTGAACCGTCGCGGAGGTCCACTTCGCAGAGATCGCGGTAGAAAAAGCCCTCGTACTGCGCGAATGCGGCGGCTCTTTCATCCGGCGGCAGCAGGACATGATGCCTTTGAGCGGCGTGCAATTTATAAAATTCCGCTTTTGTGCGCGGGCGTTCGACGACATTGCAGGAGTAATGGCCCATATATCGGATGCCGTTTTGGTGAAGTTCTTCGCAGACGTCGTGATAATATCCGTGCAGGGAATCAAAATAGTTGGAAAAGTCGAAACGGTTGTGAAAGCCGAAATTGACCGCCGTATCAATGCCGGACTCGGCGAATTCCGCCGCCCGCCGTTTGATTTTTTCAATCACTTTGGTCTGCGGCCAATGCAGATCCTCCAGCGTGCACCACCAGCTGGCCATTCTTTTCGGTCTGATACCACGATATTCTCTGTTCGGCACGGGCGGTTCAACTCCTTTTTGCGGTTTTCAATATGATGTTTAAGACAGTGCGAAGCGTAATTAAATTTAAGGAAACATTTTTTGATACAGCGCCGAGCCGCTTTTTGTCCGAAAAACATTGTGAAAAGCGGCTTCCCGTGCGGATTTATTCATGTCGTCTTCGTAAAAATTCACAAGAAAATCCGCTTCGACGAGGATTTGATAATCCAAGCCGTTGATGGCGGAATAGGTGTGGTGGTGTCCCACCAGATAACAGACGCGCTCAATGACCGAGGTGTCATAGTTCAGGCGTTCCAGCAGTTCTTTCGCAACGGCGGGGCCTTCGGTTTCCTGCTGTTTTCCGTTACAGCTGCCGTATTTTTGTTCGCACAATTTGATGCCGATATCATGAACGACGGCGGCGGTTTCAAGAGTGAACAGGGTATGCGCATCTAAATTTTCAAGAGCGCCGATCAGCTTTGCAAAGCTGTGTACTTTGATAAAATGCTGAATGCGTTTCGGATCGCCTGCGTAATAACCGATCATCTCCGAAATCAATCTGTTTGTGTTTTCCATAACCGATCTCCTATAGTGTATCCCGTTTTGTCTTTTTGATGGGATTATCGTACATATTGTTTGTTCGAAAAACCTACGGACGCCCGTCCACAATCAGGCCGTCGGCGCATACGAATTGGTTGGAAAAAGGATATTCATGCTTGTGCGTCGGCATGATCGGCGTGCGTTTGAACCGGTCGAGTTGTTTGTCCGGTTCCCAAAATGCAATCACTTTTTCCCGGAATTCCGTTAACAAGTCCTCATGCGCTTTGCTTCGGCTTAAATTTTCATTTTCGTCCGGGTCTTTTTCCAGATCGTAAAGTTCCTGTTCGCCGTCCAGATAATAGCAATATTTCCATTTTCCTGTACGGAGCATGCATCCGGCGTGTTCCGGCCGGTCGATGACAACGCTCTCGCTGAAGATTTCTTCCCGCTCGGGGGTCTGTCCGTCCGAGAGATAGCCGGACAAATCGATTCCGTCACAGCTTTCGGGGATTTTGATTCCGGCGAAAGAACAGATTGTCGGCATCAGGTCTACGAGACCGGTCAAAAATTCGCTCTTCCGAGCGCCTGTAAACCGCTGCGGTGCGCGGAAGATCAGCGGCACTTTCGCGGACTGCTCGAAGAACACCGTCTTTTGCCAGAATCCCTTTTGATAGGCCATCTCGCCGTGATCGGACGCATAGATGACGATGGTATCCTCACCAAGCCCCAGATAATCCAAAACTTCGACAATGCGCCCGACCGCGTCGTCGACCCATTCCACGCAGCCGCAGTACGCTGCAAGCGTTTGAAGATGCAGTTCTTCATCCTTGCCGTAATGCTCCCAGACACCGTTGACTTCGGCTGCTTCCCGCACGAAAGGCGTTGCCTTTTCACGCACATAGTCGCAGGTTTGCTTCGGCAGCGAAACCCGATCCCGGTAACGGTCGTAATACTTCCGGGGCGGATTGATGGGGAAATGGGGTTTATCAAAGCCCACATACAGAAAAAACGGATTTTGGCAGTCGGTTCCTTTGTAGAGTTGAAGCCATCGGGCGGCCTCCGACACGCAGATTTCGGTCTGGGTCAATGCCGGCGGAATCCCACTCGGTCCCGATTCGGCCACGATATCGCCCAATCCGGTCTCTCCTTTTTCGGGGGTTCGCGCAGGGTCGGGCTGATGCGCCTGTCCCCACAAATCCCCGTAAGGCCGCTGGGAAAATCCCTGATACTGCTCGCCGTTGACATGGGTTTTGCCGATCGCACAGGTTTTATATCCGTGTTCGGTCAGGACACGCGCAATCGTCTGTGACTGGTGCGGTATAATATGCCTGTTTTCATACAGCCCGATGTTTTTGGAATATAAGCCGGTCATCATGGACGCTCTGCTGGGCACGCAGAGCGGATTTTGACAGTAGGTTTGATCAAAAAGAACCCCTTCGGCGGCCAATTTGTCCAGATTTGGGGTGGAGATCAGCGGATGACCCTGACACCCCAGATAGGCGGGATTGTGCTGATCCGAAAAGAGAAAAAGAAAATTGGGCTTTTTCATGGTGTGGGGTCCTTTCAAACAATTCATTTGGAAAGCGGCTTCAAGCACGGGTTATGAATTTCGGATTTATAAAAATAACCGTTTACCGAATTATTTATTGTGTTTTATTATAGTAAAACGGCTTGTTAAAGTCAAGGAATATCACACGGGCGGCAGCGGATTTCGGGCATGGCCGGATTTGTTTTTACAGCTTGAATTTTTTGCATTTCCTGATATACTGAAACTATGATTCGCAGGCATATGAAATAACAGGGAGGATGAGCCGTGATGTCCGATACCAAACAAGCGCGCACTTTTTTGCTAAAACTGATGTATGCGGTGACCATTGCCGTTGCGGGCGGCCTCGGGATCGCAATGCTGGCGGTACCCGGAACGGTGCAATGGATATTCGGCGTTGATTGCCCGAAAGTGATTTCCGGACTGGTCGGCAGTGTGTTTCTGGCGTTCGCGCTGTTATCGGTTCCGGGCTTGAGAGATCCGATGAAGTTTGTGCCTGTTTTATTGATGCAGCTGCTTTATAAGACGGTCTGGCTTTGCTTTGTCGCGCTTCCGCTTCTGATTGCCGGAGAAATTACGGTTGATCTGATACCGGTCATCGCGGTTTTTGCAGCGGTCATCATCGGCGACCTGTTCGCCATCCCGTTTAAAACAATTTTCAGCAGGAGGTCCGCATAATGTCCGATTTGAATCCCAAACGAAAAAATCCTTTGATCCCCATGGGCGCCATTACCGGAAAACCGGATCGGGCGCGCATGGAACAGGTGCTCAGAGATTACAAATCGGTGGGTATCGAGCAATTTTTGATCTATCCGCGCAGCGGATTGGAATATGACTACATGTCGCCGGATTGGATGAACCTATGCCGCAATACGGTTGAAATCGCAGCCGAGTTGGGGATGGATATCTGGCTTTACGACGAATACAACTGGCCGTCCGGCAACTGCCGCGGTCAGGTCACAAAAGGACACGAGGAATTTTACCCGCATGCCTTGGTGTTCGAAAGAACGGAAAGCGGCATCGAAAGCCGTGTCATCCGCAATAAAATCGGCGCGGATATTCTCAATCCGGATGCGGTCGCACGCTTTCTGGCACTGACGCATCAGCGTTATTACGACGAACTGCACCCCTATTTCGGTAATGTAATCAAGGGCATTTTTACTGATGAGCCCAGCTTCGGCTATTTCACGCGCAACAACGACGGAACCTTCTCCGGCTCTTTCGGAGAAGACACCTTTTTGCTTGCCTGGTATGACGACCTTGAGGAGGATTATCACGCGGTTCGCGGCAGCGATTTGAGAACGGACGTCGAGGCACACATGGCGAATCATACACCCGCGCATTTATGGGAGGATTATTACCGGTTGATGGGAAACCGCATGCGTACGGTGTATGTGGGCGGCATGAACAACTGGTGCGTGGCGCACGGCATTCTGCTGACGGGACACCTGATGTGGGAAGATGCGCCAAAAAGCGTTCGGTTTAACGGAGAGACCCTGAAGATGTTATCCGAATTTTCACTGCCCGGTATGGATGAGATTCCGACACGGGTGACACTGGACGGAGACGGTCACGGTATGGAGTTATCTGCGATGTCGCTGGTACAATATGCCGGACAAAACAAACCCGGTCAGCTGGCCGAATTGTTTGCGTTGGGCCCGACCGACATGACGATGAGCACCATGCGGCAGATGATCTGGATTACGGCATGTTTCGGTGTGGATCATTATGTACTGGCGGTGGCGGCGCTCGACCCGAAAGGCAATGTGGAAAAAGGCGTGTATTATTTCCCGACGAGCAAGACACAACCCTGGTTTGAGTATTATCCCATCTTGTCCGAATCGGCGATTCAAGCTGCGGAGACAGCCCGAAAGCTCTATCAGCCGGCGGTGCGGCTGCGTTACCCGGCGACATTATTCATGCGTGCGGCTTACACCGAACGGGAAAATCAAATCGGGAATCTGTATCGGGATTTGCTGGTTGCGCTGGTCAGGCATCAGATTCAATATCTCTATCTGGACGAGGGAGAAAAGACCGATTTGCCGGTTATCGCGCAGGATGAAGGCGGGCTGTTTTTAGAGGGCGAAGAAAAGCGCTTCGAAAACGCCGATGAAATGGCTGAATATGTGAATGCAAAAATTCCCCGGCGATGTGTGGTATATGACGAAAACGGCGCGGAGACGCGTGATGTGCTGACCCGCATCTGGGCCGACGATACGGTGACGCTGGTGGACCTGACAAAGGATAAACCGATGGATCGCCTGCTGACCGTCAAAATGGGCGACCGATACGGCAAAGTCCGGCTGTGCGGACAGGATGTGTTCTGCGGGACGATGGACGATATGGCCGAGTCGAAACCGCATCGGCTTGAAGATGTGAAGATGGGTGCCTTGTCCCTTGCGCTTGAACAGGACAATTTAATGCGCTGTCTGTATACCCGCGCCGATCCCGTGGTCAAGTTGAATATTGCGGAGCGGCTTGAAAATTTGCGTCTGATCGTCCGAAAAGACCCCGACCCGGTAGCGCTCAAGCTGGATGGGAAAACGGTCGTTGCACAAGAGCGGGATATTCGTCTGCCGGATGGATTTACTCAACTTTTCAACGCCACGGAGCCGTTTGCCTTGGAAAAAGGGGAACACACCTTGGAGATTATCAATCAAGCAGTCGATTATCGATTCCTGCCGGGCGTATTTTTGAGCGGCGATTTTTTGAAACGGGAAGACGGATTCCTGTATTCGTTTGACGGTGCGACCCAACTTGGCGAAGTGCCGGGTATAAAGGATTACGTCGGTTCTTTTCGGCTTTGTGCAGAGATAGAGATTCCCGCAGAACAGGGGTTGATTCTCTCGCTTGATACGAAAGGTGCGTGCACGCAGGTATCTCTCGACGGCGAACCGCTGGGAACACGCTGCCGGGTACCGTTCGAATGGGAGATACCCGAACAGTTCACGGGCGGGCGGCACGAGCTGTGTCTGCGCATCACCACGTCGGTTGCGCCCATGTTCGGCGATATGGAACGTTTGGATGAAGAGCAGCCCTATCCGGCCGGATTCAGCATCAAAAGTGGCGCTTATGCACATACAGGTTTGATGAAAACCCCCGTGTGGAAAGTTAAATAACAAACAGAATAAGCGGTATATTTCGATGTCCGGGTTGTCTATGAAACCTTTGTAAACAGCAAAGAAACTCTCGAAATCAGCAAGCACTTTCGGAGATGTGAAACAAATATTTTTAACGATTACAAACCAAAGCCAAAATGACCGTCATCAATATAAATATAAACAGAGTTGCAGTGTTGGCGGCAATTGTAAATATTACGATTTCCGATTTTGGGCTTGATTTATACAAAAATCGGTATGCAAAAAATTCTGAAACATAAAATAAAATTTCACCGAGGATCAAAGCAGTCAAAATCAATAAGCTTCTGAATCCGATAAATAAAATAATAATATAAATAAACTGCGTAATGATATTCACAACAGAAATTTTCCATATCGGGCGCAGTTTAAAAGGGATTGCGATAAGTGTCTCAATTCCGGCGGCAAGCACTATGCGGAGAAATATTGATAAATACAGAAAAGCAAATGGATGTTTCGTATAATGTTCAAATTCAATCGTTATATTATTTTCGGCGGCGTCATATGTAAGCTTATATGCAAATTCTGATTTTCTCGGCGTGGTGCTGATCGCTTCTGATATCTGCAAAATGTTCCCGTCTTTATCAAGCAAAACCGCTTTGATGGTCGGGCTTATCATATAAATCGAAAGATCGGAGTTATTGAAATAAAACCAAGATTTTGATATTTCCATACCCGCGGCTTCTATATTATTATAATGAAAAAACAAACTCATATAACCGTCTTTGTTATAAAGTGCGATCTCGGAATTAGCGGAGATGGTTGTTTCCCGGTTGTTAAACGACGAATATTCTTTATCCTGTGGAGTTAATTTAATTAAAATATCAATATATACGGTATCATCAGGCGCGTTTTGAATGATGCAGCTAAAATAATTATACGGAATAGAGGGGGGTGTTGCTGCGGAAACCGGAATTGCGGTGATGCATAACAAAAAGATGACATAACCGAATAAAAGGACTTTTTTCATCGAGGCAAACCTCCTTTGCAATACATTATCCAAATTATAACACAACGTTTGTAGAACGAGTATTCGCCGCTTTTGTTTTTTCGTCCGGTGGCTTAATAAACTAAACCAGTATATTATAAGCGTTCATCAATAAACCCATAGCCAGAGTCACAGTGTTCGCAACGACTGTATAGATTGCGATTTTCCACTTTGGGATTGATTTATACAGATAAATGTAAGCAACAAATTCCGCAATATAAACGAAAATTTCACCGATAATCAATGCGGTAATATAGGAGATACCACTGCATAAGACAAAGACAATGAGAATCAATTGGGTAACTGAATTCACAACGGGGACTTTCCATAAGGGGCGCATTTTAAAAGGGATTGCGATCAGCGTTTCAATCCCGACAGACAGCGCTAAGCGAATGATGACGAACAGTAAAAATATTAATAATTGATTTGGATACAGCAATTTTAAAAGATTTAAAGAACTCGAAGAACTCTCATCGGATTGAAAAAACTGCAGCGTTGCGATATTTCCGGCGGCATCATATGTTAGTTGATATGCATATGCATCAGTCGTTTCCGGTGCAGTGCTGATTGCCTCTGAAATTTGCAATATATTCCCGTTTTCATCAAGTATCACCGCTTTGATGGTCGGGCTTATCTGATCAATGGAAAGGTCAGAATCCTTTATTTCGAACGACGGAGACAGAATTTTGTTGTCTGCGTATTCGAGGTTCTTATAATGAAAAGTCAAACTCATATATCCGTTTTCATTATATGAAGCTATCGCCGAATCTACGGATTTAATATTACTTTCAGTTTCTTTATAAGTTGCGTCCTGTGGGGTGATTTCGATCAGAATATCAAAATACACAGCATTGTCGGGCGCGTTAAGAACCGTGCAGTAAAAATAATTGGGCAAAGGAGGCGGAGCTGAATTTGCGGAAACTGTCATGGCCGCAACAAATATTAAAAGCGTTGAAAACAAAAATAATAAAGTTTTTTTCAAAACAATAACCTCCTTTGCTGCAACCATCCAAATTATAGCACGGCATTCGTTTAAAAACAATGTTTGATAGAGAGGGATTTTATCGCGGTCGGCTTTGCCTCCCTTGGAGGGGCAAAAAACAGTCCACAGGACTGTTTTTACCTGGACGCCCCTGGTTCGAATCCCTTTCTTAAATTAAAACGGGCACCCCATGACGGGGTGCCTGTTTTAATGGCGGAGAGAGAGGGATTCGAACCCTCGATGGGGTATTAACCCATACACGATTTCCAGTCGTGCGCCTTAGACCAGCTCAGCCATCTCTCCGCATCACTGTGTCCAATTCGAAATCCTATTCAGGTGTTCCGGGTTGGGGCGCTCGAACATACTATCATAAAATGACCCGTCTGTCAAGAAAAAATCAGACAAATTTCTCGCCGTTTTTCATACGGACTTCCATGCGCGTGATGCGAACTTCGGCTTCGGGTGCGCACTGTTCGCGAAACGCGTCGGTCAACAGCATCGGGTTGACGTTTTCGGTCACACCGGTCGGCAGGATGGCTTCAAATTCGCATTTCCCGTTATCTCCGGAAATTTCGCCGATTTTCACCAACGGCTTCAAATCAAGTTCTTTACTGCCGGATTTGGTCTTTTTAGTCACCGTCACCGTTTCCGCATTCCAAAACTGTTCGAATTTCGGTTTCGCTTCGGGGCAGGTAAATGAAATCCGATAGGTCGCCTCCGCGATGAGTTTCGGGTCGTTTACAACCGGCGTACTGTTTATCATATGCAGTTCGCGCGGCAAAAACCGATTCAGCTTTTCCACGGTCTCTTCGCAGTTGATCTCATTTTCTGTGGTAATATCCATGCTCTCGCATTCGCTCTCGATGCCGAGTGACAAGGGTAGGGCAAACGTCAGCAGCGGGCGCGGATTGAATCCCTGCGAATAAACCATCGGCACCTCGGCATAACGCAGTGCGCGCATCATGGTGCGGTTGACGTCGAGGTGGGAGATAAAACGCAAAACGCCTTTTTTTACGAACCAAAAACGGTATTTCATACGCTTTTCTCACCTCCGCAGACCCCATAGACCGAGGCGCCGCAGCCGACGCATTTTGCACGGCAGTTCGGTGTGGTGACGCCTTCGAGCGCCCGTTTGTATTCACGCAGGAAATGCGCTTTGGTCACGCCGATATCAAGGTGTTCCCACGGCAAAATTTCGTTTTCACCCATGGTGCGCGTGGCAAAAAAGTCCATATCGATGCCGCAGGTCTTGAACGCGTCAAGCCACAGATCATATTTGAACCACTCGTTCCAGCCGTCGAGGCGGCATCCGCTTTTGAAAGCCGTTTCAATGACGTTCGAAAGCGACCGGTTTCCGCGTGCGAAAACCGCTTCGAGGCGGCTGGTCTGCATATCGTGATAGTTATATGTGATCTTGCGGCTTCTGATTGAAGAGGCAAGCAGTTTTTGTTTTCTCACAATCTCTTCTTCGCTGTCCTGACCGACCCACTGGAACGGGGTGAACGGTTTCGGGATAAAAGTCGAGACGCCGATGCTGACGTTTACGCCGCGGCCTTTCTGTTTACCCGCGCTTTGATAATACAGATCGACCGCGCGCTGTGCCATGTCGGCAATCGCAACAATATCCTCGTCGGTTTCGGTCGGCAGCCCGAGCATAAAATACAGTTTCAGCGACGTATAGCCGCTGCTGAAAACGATTTTGCAGGTCCGTATGAATTCCTCTTCGGTGACCTGCTTGTTGATAACGTCGCGAAGGCGCTGGCTGCCGGCTTCCGGGGCAAAGGTCAAGCCGCTTTTGCGCACCGCAGAGACCTTATCCAACACTTCGGACGAGAAATTATCGACCCGCAGCGACGGCAGTGAGAGGTTGATTTTCTTTTGGTCGGTTTCGGCTGTGAGATTTTCGAGCAGCGGCACGATTTCGGTATAATCACTGGTTGAGAGCGACGAAAGCGCCATTTCCTCATAACCCGAAACGGTGCATTCGTCGAGCAGAATGTCTTGTACGGTATCCGCTTTCCGTTCGCGCACCGGGCGGTAAATATAACCCGCCTGACAGAATCGGCAGCCGCGGATGCACCCGCGAAAGAGTTCCGTCGCGGCTCGGGACTGGACGACCTCGATATAGGGAACCGGTCCGGGCGGCGGCGCATACATCGTATCAAGGTCTTTGACAATACGCTTTTTTACGGTTTTCGGCGCGCCGTTTTTGGGTGTGACCGATTGAACCGTGCCGTCATGATTGTAAACTATATCATAAAACGACGGGACATAGACGCCCTCGATTTTGACGGCTTCCCGCAGCAGTTTTTCTTTATCCCAACCCTCGGCTTTGGCCTGCTTGCAGACGTTCATGACCTCTGGCAGCGTTTCTTCGCCGTCTCCGAATACGGCCAGATCGATGAAATCTGCGATCGGCTCCATGTTGCAGACGCAGGGGCCGCCGGTGATCACCAGCGGGAAGGCGTCTTTGCGGTCTTTTGCGCGCAGCGGCAAGCCTCCGAGATCAATGATATTCAGAATATTGGTATAGGATAATTCATATTGAAGCGTAAACCCGATCACATCGAATTCGGAAAGCGGGTCTCCGCTCTCGAGTCCGTAAAGCGGGAACTCGTGATCGCGCAGTACTTTCTCCATATCCGGCCAGGGCGCATAGGCTCGTTCACACCAAATTTCGGGGTCGTTATTGAGCAGGCCGTATAAAATCTTCTGGCCCAAATAGGACATGCCGATGTCGTAGATATCGGGAAAGCAGAAGCAAAAACGGAGTTTAACGTCCGCTTTGTTTTTGATGACACAGCCGGTTTCATGTCCGATATAACGCCCCGGTTTGGTGACGCCCATTAAATATTTCTCTATTTCAGGATACAAAAATAACCTCTCCAATCACAAAATCGTGACAATGCCCGTATATTATACCTCAAAAGGGCGCAGTCTTCAAGTACGTGACAAGCGGCAGAGGGCTATTACTTGTTCGCGTTGCAAAAAGCAGGTGGGTGTGCTATAATTGCGGAGACGACAATTTGAAGTCGTTTTCGAACAGTGAATTGACTTCGGAGGAGAATATGGCCGACAAAAAATCGGGAACCGATGTTAAGGGAATCGGCGGACTGACCGCGAAAATGAAGGCAAAAAGGGCGGAACAGAGACCGAATAACAAAGAAAAAACTACCGGCTGGGCAAAGTTCTGGAAATTTTGTGCCGGTTTTGTCATGATGCTGATTATCGCGGGCTGTGTATTCGGCGCCGTGATGACCGTCTATGTCATCAAATACGTCGATCCGACCGCAACCATCGACATTTCCGGCTTGAAATATACCACTTTAATGTTGGCGCAGGACCCGGATACCGGCGAATACATCGAAACAGCCAAAGTTTACAGTGACGAAAACCGCATCTGGGTTGATATCGGCGACGTGCCCAAATATGTGCAGCTTGCGGTGGTTGCTTCGGAAGATAAGCGTTTTTATGAACACAACGGTGTCGACTGGATCAGAACAGGCGGCGCGGTGGCAAATTTGGTTTTTCATTTTTGGGGCGGGAAACCGGGCGGTTCTACGATCACGCAGCAGCTGATTAAGAACGTCACGGGAGATAAGGAAGTTACCATCGAGCGTAAGGTTCAAGAGATTATGCGCGCGTTAAACCTCGAAAAAACGGTATCGAAGGACATTATTCTCGAGGCTTATATGAATACGATGTATCTCGGATACAGCTGCAACGGCATTCAGTCAGCCGCTAATTTCTATTTCGGCAAAGATGTCTCCGAATTGACGGTCGCTGAGGCGGCAAGCATCGTTGTCATCACGCGTTATCCGACCGCAAACAACCCGATTCTGCATCCGGAAAAGAATAAGACGGCCTATATGTATGTGCTTAAGGTCATGTACCAACAGGGTTGGCTGACCAAAGACGAATATGAAGAAGCAATCAATCAAGAGCTGGTATTCGTCGGCGAGGCCGGAACGGTTACAACGCAGCAAGTTTATTCCTGGTATGAGGATCAGGTTTATAACGACGTCTTAAGTGACCTGCAGACCGAACTCGGCTATACGGCGACAACGGCAAAATATATGCTGCAAAACGGCGGTCTTCGCATTTACATGGCGGTTGATCTGAATGTCCAGAAAGCGATGGAAGATCAATATTATAACGAGGCAAACTTCATCAAGGAATACCGCGATGAGCAGCCGCAGTCGGCCATGGTCATTATGGACTATAACGGCAGAGTGCTAGGACTTGTGGGCGGCAAGGGAGAAAAAACCGCGAATCTGCTGTGGAGCAGGGCGACCGATTCCACACGCTCACCCGGTTCCGCCATCAAACCGCTGTCTGTCTATGGCCCCGCGATTGAACTCAACCTTATCTACTGGTCGGAAAAGCTGCTTGATGAACCGATCCAGATGTACGACAATTACGGGGAGCCGTACGACTGGCCGAATAATTATTACAGCAGTTTTAAGGGATTGGTGACGCTCGATTATGCGATTCAGCGCTCTACCAACACCGTTGCGGCTCGTGTGCTGCAAATGGTTACGCCGGAGGTCAGCTTTAATTTCCTGTATAATAAACTGCATATGACGTCTCTTGTAAAGTCAACCCGGATTAACGGCGTTACCTTCTCAGACATGAACCTTGCGCCGCTCAGTGTCGGCTCTTTAACCAATGGTGTCACGGTATTGGAGATGGCGGCTGCCTATCAGATTTACGGCGGAGAGGGCGGTCTTTATACCGATCCGTATACCTATACACGTGTTGAAGATGCAAACGGAAATGTGATTTTATCCAATAATCCCACCGCAACCCGGGTGATGACTGAGGAGAGCGCTTTTATCATGAACCGGCTGATGCAGCGGGTTGTTGAAGGGCCGAACGGCACAGGCCGCAAAGCATCACAATTGGGGTATCCGGTGGCTGCTAAAACCGGTACCACTACCGATTACAACGACCGCTGGTTTGTCGGTCTCACACCGTATTACGTCGGTGTCGTCTGGACCGGTTACGATACGAAGCAGGAGATGGACGAAAGTTTGTCCAACCCGTCGCTTGACGCTTGGCTCAAGGTGATGAAAGTGATCCATGAGGGCAAAGAGGATATTGAATTCTTTGATTCGGATCTGGTTGAGCGGCGGCTTTACTGTACGGTCTCCGGACTGATGGCGGGTCCGGACTGTCAGAACACCGCTTACGGCTGGTATAAAAAATCGCAATACATCGAGACCTGCGATGTCTGCGGTAATTGATCAATCCGGGAGCAAGGTGATGAAAAGAGGGCTTGCGTGTCTGCTTGCGGTAATTCTGCTGTTTTTGCTGTGCGCCTGCGGAACCGAACCCGAACAGCTGCTCGGGTCCGATGACACGAATGACGGGAAAACAATCACGGTAGACGCCGACGAGCTCATCATGGCCTATCATTCCGCCTATTCACTCGACCCGTTCGGAGAGATCACCGATCTCAACCGCGAGATCTCTAAACTCTGCTTTGAGCCGCTTTTTGCACTGGACAACAACATGCTGACTTATGCGGTTTTGGCTTCTTCCATTCAAAAAAATTCCGATTTGGAATACCGAATTATATTAGATACCGAGCGTACCTTTTGGGACGGCTCTGCAATCACTGCAAAAGACGTTGTATTCTCATATTTAAAGGCTGTTGCAAGCACCAACTATGCCTATCTGTCTGCCATTATCGCCGATGTTCGGGAAAGCGGAAGCGATGTGATTGTCAAATTGGTTCAGGAAAATGTCAATTTTCCCAATGCGATGACTTTTCCGATCATTAAAAAAGCCAATTACGGCACCCCCACTTCCGAGCGAATTGATTATGTCGGAAGCGGTCTGTATATCCCCTCTTATAACGAAGGGGTCAAGTTGACTTTGAACGCCTTTCATCCGAGGGCCAATACGGCTAAAGTACACACGATTTTATTGAAAACGGTTCCGGACTTCGAGGCAATGAACGATTCTCTTACAGCGGATATTATTAACGCCGGTTACAGTGAGATGGTGGGCGATACGCTGCCTTCTGTCTCCGGTAATGTCTATCAGGTGCCGCTTAATCGGATGGTCTACGTCGGTTTTACCTCGGCAGGTGTCTGTACTGATCCCAACCTGCGGGCGGCGATTTCGTTGGCGATTGACCGCACCCGGGTCAATGCGTTTTTCGGCGGTTATTCAGAGGTCACGCAAACGCCGTTTAACCCCAATTATTCTAAAATCGAAACCGGCTGCACCAATTTGATTCAAAATGTCGAGGCGGCCAAAGCCAAGGCCCAGACGGCGGCTTTTTCGGGGACGCTTCGGCTTGCGGTAAACAAGAATAATGCATCCAAAGTCAGTCTGGCCGGCGAACTGCAGCGGGAACTCGAGGCGGTCGGTATTTCGGTGAAAGTTCTGTCTTTGGATTTTGACGCTTATAAAGATGCGGTGCTCTACGGCGGCTGCGATCTGTACATCGGGGAGATCAAGCTCTCATCCGATTATAACTTTTTTGAATTGATGGATTCCCTCACGCCGAAACAGGGGATTTTATGCTCGCAATATCTGTGCGACGCCCGCAGTGCCTTTCTGAGAACCGGCGACTGCACCCGGTTTCTTGCGGCGTTCGATGCGGAACTGCCGTTCATCCCGTTGGTCTATCGGGACGGCGTCGTCGCCTATTCTTCCAATCTCGTCGTGACCCAGTCGGACACCTTTGAAAATGCTTTTTATAATTTGGCATATACACAGGAGATAACGACGGTGAGTCAAAATGCTGAATAGTTTTTACTGCCCCAAAGCTAAGGAGACCGGTATCCAGTTTATGAAAGGTGTCGGCCCTGCAAGAGCTACGCAGTTTTCCAAACTGGGTATTAAAACAGCCGCCGATCTGATCGATTTTTACCCGCGCACGCACATGGATTTTTCCGCCGGCTCGACATTTGAAAACACGGTCAAAGGCGAGGTCTGTTCGGTCAACGCTACGGTGACCGGAAAAGCGATGCGGGTTCCGACGAAAAAAAAGAATATCACACTATATAACGTACGGGTGGTCGACGCTGACGGAGCGGTCGGTCGCTTGATCTTTTTCAATAATCAATATGCCGCCGAAGCGCTCAAAGATGGCAAGGAATATTGCTTTACGGGCAAAATCGATAAATACAGCGGCAGGGTGGAGATGACCTCGCCGAAATATGCGGCTTTGGAAGATAACGAAAATTTAATGGTTCCGGTTTATTCTCAGACAAAGGGATTAAACAGCACTGCCATCGCAAAAGTCGTCAAAGTAGCGCTGGATATGTTTTTGCCGTTGATCGAGGAACCGTTGACCGATGAAATCCGAAAAGAGTACGGGCTTTGCTCTTTGAGTTATGCACTTCGAAACATTCATTTTCCGATTGACTGTCAAGCATATGAGCTTGCCAAGCAGCGGCTGGTTTTCGGAGAACTGCTGACGTTTGATTTGATTATGGAGGCCATGAAAGCGAGTGCGCGGGAAGGGGAAGCGATCAAAATCCCGCGCTGCGATATGCATCCATTCGTCAACGCGCTGCCGTTTAAACTCACAGAGTGCCAAATCAATGCGGTCAAGCAGGCCTTTGAGGACATGGCAAGTGACAAACCGATGAGCCGTCTGCTGCAAGGCGATGTCGGCTCCGGGAAAACCGCTGTTTGCGCCGCGCTGTTGTACCGAACCGCACAAGCGGGTTATCAATCGGCTTTGATGGCGCCTACGGAACTGCTGGCAAATCAACATTACAATACGCTGAACGGTTTATTATCCGGTATTGGTGTTCGCTGCGAATTGCTGACCGGAGCGACCAAGCAAGCCGAACGCAAACGAATATTAGACACATTGGCATTAGGTGAAATTGATATTTTGATAGGCACCCACGCGCTCTTTTCCGACAACGTGATTTATAAAAACCTGGCTTTGGTAGTAGCCGACGAACAGCACCGATTCGGCGTCCGCCAGCGTTCCAAATTGGCTGCAAAGGGCCTATCACCGCACTTCTTCGTCATGTCTGCCACCCCGATTCCGCGCACGCTTGCGCTGATGCTCTACGGCGATCTGGATATTTCAATTTTGGACACGCTGCCCAAAGGCCGCCGAGAGATCAAGACCTACATTTACAAAGACAAAAACCGGATCCGGTTATTCGATTTCATTAAGAAAGAATTTAACGCGGGACGACAAGCCTATATCGTCTGTCCGGCCATCGACGACAACGAATCGGGTAAACTGGCTGCCGCAGTCTATTACGAAAAAGCGATTTTGCCCGAGTTCAAACAATACAAGACCGCGCTTCTGCATGGCCGCATGGCAGCTGCCGAGAAAAACGCGGTGATGGATGATTTTATCGCGGGGAATACGCAACTGTTAGTCTCAACGACGGTAATCGAGGTCGGCATCGATGTGCCGAATGCAACGGTTATGGTCATCGAGGATGCGGATTCATTCGGGTTGGCGCAGATGCACCAGCTGCGCGGCCGAGTCGGCCGTGGTACGCATGAGTCGTATTGCGTGCTGGTCGCACGGGCATGTTCCGACACGGCCTATGAGCGGTTGAATATCATGAAGGACAGCTCCAACGGTTTCGAAATTGCCGACAAGGATTTAAAACTGCGCGGCCCGGGTGATTTTCTTGGCGAAAGGCAGAGCGGTCTTCCGATTTTACGTTTAGCAGGTGGTTTAAGCGACTTTTCCGCTATCGCCGCAGCCAAAAACGCCGCCGTAAAGCTCTCCGAAAATATCCCGCCGATTTTAGAAAAGATGATCGCCGAAATCCGCAATGAGATTGCGGGCGGCGGGTTGAATTAAGTAGAGCAAGGGTTGGTATTCTCGATAACTCGGAGGGTGAATAGCCGTAATATCTGTAGGGGCGACCCCATGTGGTCGCCCGTCTGTATTTAAAAAGAAACGATAAAAACCACCCCGTCATGAACATCCGTATCGTTCATGCCACCCCTCCAAGGGAGGGGAATTTAAGCAGTTAAGTGCGAAGGGTTTTGCGGAGCGCCGGGGTCGTCGCTTCTTACGAGCGGGCGGCCACATGGGGCCGCCCCTACGGTATAGATATTAACGTTTATTTAAAGTAATCTACGCCGGCTCTGAACAGATCAATCGTGGAACCGCCGACATTGCGCAGCAGGTTTTTGCCGCAGCGCTCGTCATGTCCCATTTTCCCGAACACTCTGCCGTCAGGTGAGGTAATGCCCTCGACCGCCGCCATCGAGCCATTGGGGTTGTGGGGCATTTTCATGGTCGGATCGCTGTTTTCGTCGACATAAACTGTGGCGATCTGCCCGTTTTGCGCCAACTGCTCGATCAGCGCGGGATCGGCGACAAACCGACCCTCACCGTGCGAAACCGGAATCGTATAGACCTCACCGGGCGTTGCATATTTCATCCACGGCGACTTGACCGAGACGACTTTGAGGCGCACCGGAATCGACTGGTGGCGTCCGATGGCGTTAAAGGTCAGTGTCGGGCTTTCGGCAGTCATCGGGCGGATGTCGCCGAACGGTACAAGCCCGAGTTTAATCAACGCCTGAAAGCCGTTGCAGATGCCGAGTGCAAGCCCGTCGCGCTTGTAAAGCAGGCCGTTGATTGCTGAGGAAATATCGGGATTATTGAAAAACGCGGTGATGAATTTGCCGCTGCCGTCGGGTTCGTCGCCGCCCGAAAAGCCGCCGGGGATCATCAAAATTTGCGACTTTTCAAGGTGTTTCACCATGTTTTCCACGCTCTCGGCGACATCGGCAGCGCTGCGGTTTTTGATCACAAAGATGTCGGCTTTCGCGCCTGCCTCGTCAAAGCGGCGGGCAACGTCGTATTCGCAGTTGGTGCCGGGGAATACCGGGATAAACACGGTCGGCTGTGCGGTTTTGATTGCGGGTGCAGCGTTACCGCGTTCGGTATAAAGGGTGTATTTGCGGATTTCCGAAGGAGTGTTGACCTTGGTGCGATAGACCGATTCCAGCGGTTTTTCCCAAGCGCTGCGCAATTTACCGATTTCAATATTTCCGTCCGGCGTTTGAATGACGCCGTCGGCGGTCGTAGTGCCGATCAGCAGTTCGTCGAGTTCGCTTTCAGCCTCGACCAAAAATCCGCCGGGCAGGGGATCGAAGAAGAATTTTTGTTCGGGCACACAGGCGAGTTTGACGCCGATGTCGTTGCCGAATCCCATCTTGCAAAGCGCCTCGGCGGCGGAACAGTCGGTCAACGAATAAGCGGAGAGGATCTTCTTTTCGCCGATCAGTTTTTCAACTTTATTAAATGTCTCGGGGATGGACTCGGTCAGGTCGCTTCCGGCTTTCGGGGCGATCAGATACACCGGATGGTTAGCGTCTTTGAACTCGCAGCTGATGACCCGGTCTGCGGTGGTTTCGGAGACCGCGAACGAGATCAATGTCGGCGGGACGTCGATGTTTTCAAAACTGCCGGACATCGAGTCCTTGCCGCCGATGGCGGCGAATCCGAGCAAAACCTGCGCTTTTAAAGCACCCAACAGCGCACAGAACGGCAGCGCCCAGCGCTCCGGGTCTTTGCGCGGCGACGGGAAAAATTCCTGTAATGAGAGCCAGCAGTTTTCTGCATCTGTTTTGAGTGGAGCGCCCGCCGCGACGAGTTTGCCGACCGAGGACACCACCGAAGAAAACGCGCCGAAAAACGGGTTTTGTGCGCAGATGTCGGCGTTAAAACCGTAGGCCATCATCGAGCAGTCGTCGGTCTGTCCGCCGAGTACCGGCAGTAAAGCGACCATCGCTTGTTGGGGCGTGGTGCGGGTCTTGCCGCCGTACGGCATCAACACCGTACCCGCGCCGATGGTCCCGTCAAAACGCTCGCCGAGACCCTTTTGAGACGCGGCGTTCAGTGACGAAATCGCCGCATTGAACTGATCGGGCAGCCCGCCTTTTTTGGGTGCAAAACGGGGCTGTTCGAATTTTTTTACGCGCACGGAAGCGTTTTTGGAAGCGCCGTTGGAGTTGAGAAAATCTCTCGAAAGCGAAGCGACGGCTTGTCCTTTAGAAATCATCGTCATACGTGCGTCATCCGTGACAACCGCTACAAGAGTCGCGTCGAGATTCTCGGCGGCGGCGTATTCGATAAACTTGTCCATATCGGCTTGGGCAACGACTACCGCCATGCGCTCCTGCGATTCGGAGATCGCAAGCTCGGTGGCGTCGAGGCCCTCGTATTTTTTCGGAACCGCGTCGAGGTTGATGTTCAGCCCGTCGGCCAGTTCGCCGATGGCGACCGAAACGCCGCCTGCGCCGAAATCGTTGCAGCGTTTGATCATTGCGGTGACTTTCGGATCGCGGAACAGCCGCTGAATTTTACGCTCCTCGGGCGGGTTGCCTTTTTGCACCTCCGCACCGCAGGTCTGCAGCGATTCGACATTGTGGGCTTTCGATGAACCCGTAGCGCCGCCGCAGCCGTCGCGTCCGGTTTTTCCGCCGAGTAAAATAATCACATCGCCGGATACGGGCGTTTCGCGGCGGACGTTTTTCGCAGGTGCAGCGGCGATAATCGCACCGGTTTCAAGGCGTTTCGCGGCATATCCCGGGTGATAAATTTCCGAGACCATACCCGTTGCAAGGCCGATCTGATTGCCGTAGGAACTGAATCCCGCGGCGGCTTCAAGGCAGATTTTGCGCTGCGGCAGTTTATTGGGCAGCGTCTTTTCAAACGGCGTGTTGGGGTCGGCCGCGCCGGTCACGCGCATCGCCTGATGGCAGTAGGCGCGTCCCGAAAGCGGGTCGCGGATGGCGCCGCCCAAACAGGTCGCGGCACCGCCGAACGGTTCGATTTCGGTCGGGTGGTTATGGGTCTCGTTTTTAAACATCAGCAGCCAATCCTGCGGTTTGCCGTCGATTTTCGGCGTAATTTTCACGCTGCAGGCGTTGATCTCTTCGGAAGCGTCCAATCGGGTCAGTTTGCCGATCTTTTTTAAATATTTCGGAACGATCGTGGCGATGTCCATCAAGGTGATCGGGCGGGTTTTGGCCTTTTCGCCGTAGACGGTTTCGCGCATTTTTAAATATTGCTCAAACGCGGATTTGACTTCTTCATCCTCGATTTTGATGTCGTTTAATACCGTTAAAAACGTCGTATGGCGGCAGTGGTCGGACCAGTAGGTGTCGATGATCCGGATCTCGGTGATAGTCGGGTCGCGTTTTTCTTCCGACGAAAAATACTTTTGGCAGAATGCGATATCGTCAAAATCCATGGCCAGTCCGAGCTTTTTGCGCAGCGTTTCCAGCCCGGCTTGATTCAATTTGCAGAAGCCGGTCAGCGTTTCGGGCGGAGCAGGGGTGTCGAATTTTTCATCGAGCGTTTTGAACGGGTCGAGTGAGACCGCGCAGCTGTCCACCGGGTTAATCAGATAGTTTTGGATGGCCGTCTTATCGGCGTCGGAAAGCAAACCCGAAAAGATATAAATTTTCGCGCATTTCACTTTCGGGCGGAGGCCTTTGGTGATCAGCTGCACGCACTGTTCGCAGGAGTCGGCGCGCTGGTCGAACTGCCCGGGCAGATAGGCGACCGCAAGCACAAAATCGCCGTCGGTGAAATTGAGCTTGTCCGAAATGTCGTCGACAGCCGGTTCTCCGAACACCTTGGTGCGAACGGTTTCAAGCAGCGTTTCTTCAATGCCCTCAATATCGTAGCGGTTGACAATTCGAACCGTCTCGATGGTACGCAGAGACAATTCGTTTGCCAAATCGGCGTGCAGCCGCTCACAATCGGCGCGAAAACCGGGTTTCTTTTCGGTGTAGCTTCTGAAAACAGACATAATAATGGCCATCCTTTTTATAAAATTACCGTTCCGATACAGGTTTCGCCCTCGCTTACAGTAACAAACACGGGTAAAATCTGTTTTCGGAGGTCGTTTTTACTCTCAACCACAACGGGGGTATAATTTTCGGCTCTGCCGAAGTATTTGTTGTTTTTTACGGTTTCGAACAGCACCGAAAAGGTTTGTCCGATTTGTGAAGCGGCAAAATCGGCAGCCAGTTTGTCTCCGATTTCGGCCATATAAGTCGCACGCTGCTTTTTAATATCCGGCGCTATCTGCGGCATCTTTGCGGCGGGTGTACCGGGTCTTGCGGAATAGGCAAAGACGTGCAGCCTGGAAAAGCCGACCTTCTGCACAAAATGAATGCTCTCGGAAAATTCCTCGTCCGTTTCGCCGGGAAATCCGACCATGATATCGGTCGTAAACGAGGGGTTTTGAAACAACGTCTTAAGCTTTCGGGTGAGCTGATAATATTGCTCGGTCGTGTAATGGCGGTTCATGCGCGTAAGCACCGTGTCGCTGCCGCTTTGAAGCGACAGATGAAACTGCGGGCAGAACTGCGGAATATCCGCAAGCGTCTGTAAAAAATCGTCGCGCATCAAGTCAGCCTCGACCGAGCCCAGTCGGATCCGTTCGGTTCCGGCCTTGGCCGTTTCTTTTACGGCGTCGGCAAGCGTGCAGTCCAGATCCTGTCCGTAAGCCGCGAGATTGATTCCGGTCAAAACAATTTCCCGGTGTCCCGCAGCGATAAGATTTTTCACATGTTCGCTGATTTCATCAAGAGGCATCGAGCGGACCCGTCCGCGGGCATAGGGAATGATGCAGTAGGAGCAAAACCGATCGCATCCGTCCTCGATTTTTAAAAATGCACGGGTTTTATGCTCAAAACAGACAGGGGAGAGCGCTTCAAAAGCATCGTTCGGGAGATGCGGATTGATTTGAACGATTTTCTTTTTATCCTTTAAAAAGCGTTCGACAAGCACCGGAATCTCTTTGCGTCCCTTGGAACCGACAATGATGTCGGCGTCATAGGAAGCGGAGTTTTCTGCCACCTGCGGCATGCACCCGCATAATACAATGACGGCATTCGGATAAGTTCTGCGCATTTTGGAAAGCGCCTGACGGCTCTTATGCTCGCTTTCCATGGTGACGGCGCAGGAATTCACGATGCAGACGTCGGGTGTTGTTTTAGAATGCTGTGATAAAACCAAATGGCCGCCACGAGAGAATAGCTCCCCGACGGCCTGACTTTCACTCTGATTCACTTTACAGCCCAAAGTGGCAATTAAAATATTCATTGGTTTTTGTCACCGTCCTCCGGTTTAATCGGTGGCTTCTTCGTTCTCCTTTTGCCGATCTTTTCAAGTAGTGAATCGGATTTCGGCAACGGTTTCCACAGCGAGATATAACCGTTGTCCTGTAGATTTTTGATGATGACAATCGAGATCGGAAACACGAAAAATCCGATACCGCCCATGATCTTGGCGCCGATATACATTGCCATCAGCGTGACGATCGGGTGGACTTCGATGGACTGTCCGACCAGTTTGGGTTCAATGATTTGGCGTATAATTAAAATCACAAAGTAAAGAATCATCAGACCGAGTGCGAAAAGATATCGTCCGTTGATCAGTGAAATTACCGCCCACGGCCAGAGTATAAAGCCGGTGCCGAAGACGGGCAGAATATCGATAAATGCGGTGATTGCAGCGATGGCGATAGCATATGGTTCCCCGAGAATCGTCAATCCTATAGTCAGTTCGGTAAACGTAATCAGAATAATCAGCAGATAGGCGCGAAACAGCTTGCCCAGAGAGGTCTTCATCGATGTGTTGAGACCCGGTATGATCTGCTTGATCCGATCCGGCAGCTGCAGTTTGATAAAGTCGGTAACTCTTCCGTAATCACCGCTGAAAATAAATGAGGCAATAATGGTAATTACAGTTCCGAGGGAAATACCCGGTGCAGCACCGACCGCACTGGTGACAAATTTAGTCAGGGTAGAACCAAATCCCGAGACAAAACTGACAACCAGAGAATTGGCTGAGGATTGAAATTTCTCGGGGATTTTTGCGATCAGGTTGGAGAAGGTGAGTGTGATTTGACTGACCAAATCACCTTCGATGACCCGGTCGGTGATAAATTTTGCGATTTGTTTGTAGATCTCATATCCAAGCAGAGTCGTAATCGCCGCAAAGATAATCAGCACCAGCAACGTCACAATCGCAGAACCGAGTTTCAACGGTATTTTGACCAGTTTCAACAGTTTCTTTGCGAAAAAATTGGCGATCGAAGCCAACGAAAAGCCGATCAGAAACGGCAGAATCCATGGGAGGACATATTTGAACAGCACAAAGAGCATACCGATCACAACCGTCCAGAACAGACAGGTGAGAATAAAACTCTTTTTGCGTTCGTCGGTGAGACTCACCCAAATACCTCCTTTACCGTATATTGGTTTTAGATCTCACAGATTTCGTCGAGGCAATATTTCCAAAGAACCGGCGGTTCACGGTCGATCCATTGGCCGTTGGTGAAATCGGGAATCGGAACCTGGTGACCGCCCATGGCGATGGAATCCTCGGAAAGGCAGGTGATGGCCATCCAAGCTGCCATATCGTATATATCAATCGGGGTGTTGGTGCCGTTTTGAATGGATTCGACGAAGGCGCGCAGCACGAGATAATCCATGCCGCCGTGACCGGCTTTCTCGACGCCTCGTTCGTGGTACCAGTTCCAAAGCGGGTGACGGTAACGGCCGTAATAATCCTCGATGCTCTCCCATTTATGATCCCAGCCTTCTTTGGGGCTGATTCCATCGAAGAAGACGCCGTTTTTGTCTTCCATCCAAATGCCCTTGGTGCCCTGCAGGCGATTTCCCCGGGAATACGGGCGGGGCAGTGAGGTGTCATGCGTCAATACAATCGTCTCGCCGTGTGCGCATTTGATGACGGTGGTCACGACGTCGCCCAATGCAAAAGTATATTCGGCGTTTTCAAAATCATTTCCGCGATTTTTCTTAATCCATTCATTGATGCCGCGGGATTTGGAAGCAAAGGCGGCCAGCGAGACCATGCGGTTGCCGCGGTTGATTGAAAGCCATTTGGCGATCGGGCCGAGTTCATGGGTCGGATAGACCTCGCCGTTGCGGTTTTTGTAGTTGTTCAGGCGGTAGTGGCGCTGTTCATGTCCGAGCGCAACTTGTTCGCGCAAATCATGCTGATAACCGCCCTCGGCATGAATGAGCTCCCCGAACAGCCCCTTTTTTACCATATTCAAAACGGTCATCTCGGTCTCCCCGTAACAGCAGTTTTCGAGCAGCATGACCGGCACTTTGGTCTCTTCATAGGTTTTCACCAGATCCCAGCACTGCTGGATGGAATAAGCGCCGCCGACTTCGGTTGCAATGGGCTTTCCGGCTTTCATGGCGTCTAAACAAACAGGGATATGCGATTCCCAGTTGGACGGGGTGATGACCGCATCCACTTCGGGCAGTGCAAGCAGATCGCGATAATCCGTAAAGCCCTTAGGCGTATTGCCGCGTTTGGTAATAACATGGTTTTTGGCTTCTTCAACGCGGTCCATATATCTGTCGGAAAGGGCGACGATATTGATATCGGGCATGGTGTCGAGCATCAGGTCCATCAAACCGAGACCTCTGTGACCCAGACCTGCAAAAGCAATATTAAGAGATTTCTTGACTGATTCGGGCATAAATAAACACCTCAAAAACAATATGGCGAAACGCACGTTTCACCTGCGTTTATCTTACCAAAGCCTACCGCTATTGTCAAGGTGAAACGAAGTGTAAAACCAAAAGAAAAACGTAAAGAGATAGACACGTGACAGCGCAGGGGAAAGGTAAGTATGTAGGGCGTGACGACTCCGGCACGCCGCATGGATTCCCACAGGTCTGGATTGCCGCGGGGCAAAGGCCCCTCGCAATGACGGAAAGCATTTTAATGCGGAGCGACGAGGGCGTCGCTCCGTACGGGATAATTGCTTGTCGAAACCGAGTAAAATCTTTGACAACTGAGGTTGGAAATGGTATTATGAAGCGGTCACGGTTGTATAATAGTGGGTAAGTAAAAACGACGGATAAAAAGAGAGATAAAAATCGCAAAGAGAAGGGAGCGGTTCAGATCACACGCAAGGATACAAAGCAGAGCTTTTTAAGCGGCGCTTTCACGCTTGTGATTGCCACTGTAATCGTCAAGATCATCGGTGCGATCTATAAAATTCCGCTTTATAATATTCTGACGCCGCAGGGGACGGCGTATTTTTCAACGGCTTATAATGTCTACCTGCCGATCTATGTCCTGGCGACTGCGGGTCTTCCCGCTGCCGTTGCCCGAATGGTCTCGGCGCAGTATTCGACCGGCAATTACAAAAACATCCGGCGGATTTTAAAAATTGCATTGGCGTTTTTCCTGTGTACAGGTTTTGTCGGCATGCTCGTTATGTTTTTCTTCACCGACATGATGTCCGGCCTTTCCGGTGCGCTGACTTCGCTTTCAGCAAAGATCGCAGAGAATACCGGCTGGACGCCGACAACGGTGGAACTGTTCTCACCGAATGCCGTTTATGCCATTCGGGCACTGTCACCGACGCTGCTTTTCGTCTGCTTAATGTCGGCTTTCCGGGGATACTACGAGGGTTTGCGGGATATGCACCCGACGGCTTATTCCCAAGTCATAGAGACTGTCTGTAAACTCGGATTCGGCCTGTTTTTGGCCAACGCACCTATCAAACACGGGATCGCCGCTTTCGAGGCGGGTCTTCCGGTCTACGGGCAGGTTTGTGAAACGCTGCAGCAGGCCAAGGAGGCCTGCCTGCCTTATGCCGCCGCCGGCGGCATCGCCGGCGTTACCATCGGCGCTTTCATCGGGCTGTGTTATCTGGTATTGCATTATAAATTAAAGAGTGACGGAATAACGGCACAGCAGTTGGAAGATTCCCCGAACGCCGACAGCAATAAACGGATGCTGCGTGCATTGCTCAAAATCGCAATTCCGATCGGTGTCGGCGCCATTGCGCTCAATCTCTCGGGTCTGATCGACAATATCACCATCAATGCCCGCATGACCTCGCTGATTCAAAAGTTCCCCGACTATTTTCAAAACATGTATGCCGCCGTGATTAATAATCCCGACGTAGGTGCCGGAACGCTTGACAAACTGCCCAATTATCTGTGGGGATTGTACGGATACGGTCTGGTATTTTATAACCTCATTCCGATGATCACCCTCAATTTCGGCATCAGCGCACTGCCTGCGGTCACGCATTACTGGACTGTCGGCGACCATGAAAGGCTACATGAAAACATTGAGCGGGCGATCCGGGTGACGGCGCTGATCGCCTATCCGGGCGCACTGGGACTCGCGGTACTCGCCAAGCCGATTCTGACGATGTTCTATCAGGGCTCGATGGGGACGGCCGGGGTCGCGGTTGCCACACCGCTCTTGCAGATTCTGGCCATTACCTTGATTTTTGCAGCGCTCTGCACACCGCTCGGAAGCATTCTGCAGGGACTTGGCAGACCCGATTTGCAAGTTAAAATCGTGTTCGGCGGCATCGGCATTAAATTGCTGACCAACTTTATCTTAATCGGTATTCCGCAGTTCAACATCAACGGCGCACCGGTCGGCACGTTTATGTGTTACGCGTTCATCTTCTTCTGCGAACTGTGGTATACCTTCAGCATCAGCAAAATTCATCTTAATTTCAAAACCACTTTCTTCAAACCGCTCGCATGCGCAATTTTGTGTGCGGCGGCGGCTTTCGGCGGTTACCGGTTGCTGCATGGCGTTTTATCACTCTCTGTGCTTATTTCGACCGCAATTGCCATGATCGCGGCGGTCGTTGTGTATGTGGTTTCGCTGTTTTTGCTTCGGGCAATCAGCAAAGAGGACGTTTTGTCGCTTCCTAAGGGAAAAAATATCGCAAAAGTACTTGAAAAACATCATCTTATCGGTTAGAATAAAGACGCAGTTCAGAAGGCAAAGTATTCCACTTTGCATGGAGGCATATTTTGGTCAAGTTTGAAGAAAAATCAGATTATACAATTGACGATTTACTTGAGATCATGCGGATTTTACGCAGTCCCGAGGGTTGTCCGTGGGACAGGGAACAGACGCACGCAACCATCAAGAAGAACATGATTGAAGAGGCCTACGAGGCCGTTGAAGCGATCGAACAAAATGACAGCGCGGAATTGTGCGAAGAACTCGGAGATGTACTCTTACAGATCGTTTTTCACGCACAGATGGCTAAAGAGACTGATGAATTCGATTTTGACAAGGTTTGCGACGGGATTTGTAAAAAACTGATTCTGCGCCACCCGCATGTGTTCGGCGAAGTCAAGGCCGACACAGCCGATAAGGTTTTGGATAATTGGGCTGAAATCAAGAAAGTTGAAAAGGGACAAGCTGATACCGCAGATGTCATGAACGCGGTAGCACGTTCGCTGCCCGCATTAATGCGGGGGCAGAAAATTGCCAAAGCGGCGGTGAAAGGCGGCATCTTGGAGTCGGTCGAGACACAGGCGGATACAAGTAAAAAGATCAGTTCGTTGATTTGGGAAGCGGTTCGTCTTGCAGTCACCGAAAAAGTGGATGCCGAAGAGGTCTTTACCGATTTTCTCGACGATTATATCTCTCGGGAGAGAGGAAAAAGTTAAGGCTATTCCCGACGCCCGTTCCGGGTGTTAGCGCCGGGCAGCAAAGGATGGCAAATAACAATCAAAGTCTATTCCCGGCGCTATATGCCGGTGAATATAAAAAATCAATTGGGAGGAAATTTCTATGACAAAGCAGGAACTTATCAATTCCATCGCCGAAAAAACGGGCTTTACCAAAAAGGATTCCGACAAGGCGCTTGAGGCCTTTGTCGAGACAGTGACGGACGCTCTGAAAAAAGGCGATAAGGTTGCGCTGGCAGGTTTCGGTACATTCGAAGTCAGAGCCAGAAAAGCCAGAGTCGGCATCAACCCCCGCACAAAGGAGAAAATCTCGATTCCTGCAGCCAAAACACCGGCTTTCAAAGCGGGAAAAGCGCTTAAGGACGGCGTAAAGTAATTTTTATATGTCGAGGCCGTTCCGCACTTTGAGCGGGACGGCCTTTGTCATGACTTAGGGGATTTTGATACATATACTATGGAAAGGGACATCATATGAGATTAGACAAATATCTGAAAGTCAGCCGGCTGATAAAAAGGCGCACAGTGGCGAATCAGGCCTGTGACGGCGGTCGGATCAACGTCAACGGAAAGCCTGCCAAAGCATCTTACGACGTCAAGATCGGGGATAAAATCAGCATTGAAATCGGTGAACATGCCACGGTTGCAGAAGTTGTTTGCGTCATTGAGAACGCACGCAAAGAACAGGCGCAGGAAATGTTCCGAATCCTTGAGGAGAGATAAAAAGGTAACATTTTTCAGACCTCACCGGCATACCTTTTACAAAACAAAGCGGACCTGTTGTGAAAGGAAGGTTATAAGAATGCCGATGAAATTTGAGGAGCCGGTCCGGCAGCCCAAACCGCACCGTATCGTAATGGACGACCGCCGTTTACTGAGCATCACCGGAGTACTCGACGTGGACAACTTTGACGACGGAAAAATCGAGGCTAAGACCGAGCAAGGCGATATGATTATCGAGGGAAGCGAGCTGCACATCGTGCGTCTGATGGTTGAGAGCGGCGAACTCGTGGTCGAGGGCAACATCGGGGGTATTGCCTATATCAACGAGGTGGGCGAACAGCGCAGCGGGGGATTTTTAGGGCGGCTGTTTAAATGAACCCCATCATTGACTCTGAACCGGCTTATGCGCTGAGCGTGTTTTTGCTGTCCTGTCTGCTCGGTATAATACTCTCCGTTTTTTACGGTTTTTTTAAAATATTACGCATTGCGATCAAATTCAATGCCGTTGCAATTGCTTTTCAAGATTTTTTCTTTTGGTTTTTCAGCGGTACAGCTGTCTTTATGTTTGCGCTTTGGCAAAACGATGGTATCGTCCGGGGCTATGTGCTGATCGGCGTATTGGTCGGCGCTTTGGCATATTATCTGACGATCGGCGCGTTAATCACTCGATCGGCAACTGCGATTATCGGATTTTTTCAGCGTATTTCGGGTAAAATAAAATACAGTGTGCATCAAAGACGCGAAGCATTTGACCGAAAGTGGACGGCGGCGAAAACACGGAGAAAACACGAAAAAGAGCAAGCGCAGCTTAAAAAGGCTGCTGAACGCGAAAAAAGGCCGAAAAATCCGAAAAAACGGCGCAAAAAAAAGGGAAAAACACTTGAATTCGAATCGAGCGGTGTTGTATAATTTACACGGATATTTGTATCCATGGATATTTATATCTAAGGATATTTATATCCATGATTTCTGTGTCCGAAGCGAGGTGAATGGGTTGAAAAGCGGGAATGTTAAAAAGAAAAAAAGAAATAAATTTCTTTGGCGCGGACTTTTTTTAATGGCCGTGGTGTATGTCATTGTTTCCGTGATCAGCTTGCGGCTTCAAATCAATGAGGCTCAACAGAAACTGACGCTTTTAACCCAACAGCTTGAGCAACAGGAACTGCAGAATTCCGAACTTGACGATCTGCTCTCCGCCGATGAACAACAGCAGATTGAACAGACCGCCAGAGATAAACTCGGGCTCGTTTATCCAGACGAGCGGGTTTATATTGATATCTCATAAAATGGGCGAAAGGGATAGCGAAAGGAAAGTAAATCAATGGAACTGGAAGTCGGTGCAATCTACACAGGCAAGGTGACCGGGATTACAAAGTTCGGTGCTTTTATCGAACTCCAACCCGGCACGGTCGGAATGGTACATATCTCCGAAATTGCCAATTCTTATGTCGAGAAAGTGTCTGATTTTCTGACGTTGGGACAGGAGGTCAAGGTTAAATTGATCTCAATCGGCGATGGCAACAAGTTGGGATTGTCGATTAAAAAGGTCGATCCTCCGGCGCCGCCGCCCTCCCGTCCGCAGACGGTAAGGCCGCAAGCGAGACCGCAGGAAAAGAAGGCCGATCTCGATCCGTTCGAGGAAATGATGGCCAAGTTTAAGCAGAGCAGTGAAGAAAAAATTTCGGATCTGCGTAAATCCACTGAATCCCGGCGCGGGAGCGGCGGATACGCGCCGAGGAAAAGGTAGTGCGATGAGAACGATTCCCGCCGGGGAAATTACAAAAGCCGTCAAACGGCTCTATATTCAAGCCAGTACGCAGCTTCCGGCGGATATGGCCGGGAAATTGTTAACCTGTGAAAAAACGGAACAGGGACGGGCTGCGGTCATTTTGCATACGCTGAATCAAAATATCGCCCTTGCGCGGGAAAAGCACATCCCAATTTGTCAGGATACGGGCGCGGTGGTTGTATTCGCCGAAATCGGACAGGATGTACACATCGAGGGGTCGTTTGAACAGGCCGTCAACGACGGAGTCGCCGCGGCATGTAAGGACGGCTTTTTGCGCGCTTCGATGGTCTCCGACCCGATTCGCCGCAAGAATACCGGCGATAACACGCCTGCGATCATACACCTTCGGCTGGTTGAGGGCGATCAGATAAAATTAATGGTGGCACCGAAGGGTTTCGGCAGCGAAAATATGAGCAAAATAAAAATGTTCTCGCCCGCGGCAGACGAGTGGGATATCGCCGATTTTGTTATTCAGGCCGCAGAAGAAGCTGCGCCGAATGCCTGCGCGCCGCTTGTCGTCGGCGTGGGTTTGGGCGGTGATTTCGAACAGTCGGCGCTGTTGGCGAAAAAAGCCCTTTGCCGCAGTATCGATATCCGTAATCCCGATCCCGATTATGCGCTGCTTGAGAATATGATTCTTTCCGGCGTCAACGCGCTCGGCATCGGCCCACAGGGTTTCGGCGGGAGAATTACGGCGCTGGCGGTCAACGTCGAGTATGCGCCCACACACATCGCGGGACTTCCCGTAGCGGTGAATATCGGCTGTCACGTCAACCGGCATGCCGAGGCTATATTGTAAGAAGAAAACCGTCATTTGGCGAAAGGATCATCATGTCTTTAAAAAATATCCAAATTTCAATGCCCTGCCTGTTCGGCACCGAGGGCATTGCGGCCAACGAGATCAAATTTAAACTGGGAATCACCCCGACCTGTGAAAACGGCCGGGTTAGTTTTTGCGGAGAGCTTTCCGACGTCGTGAGAGCGAACATTCTGCTGTCCTGCGTCGAGCGGGTTCAGATTCTGCTCGGTACTTTCAAAGCCTCCACTTTCGACGAACTGTTCTGCGGTGTCAAGGCGCTGCCGCTTGCCGATTTCATCCCCAAAGATGGTGCGTTTCCGGTCAAGGGCTGGTCGCTGAACTCCAAACTCACTAGCATTCCCGACTGTCAGTCGATTGTGAAAAAAGCGGCTGTGGAGTGCCTGAAGCAGCGCTATCAGGTCGCCTGGTTCGAAGAGACCGGCGCAAGCTATCAACTGATGTTTTCAATCATGAACGACACGGCCTCGATCTATCTCGACACTTCGGGGCAGGGCTTGCACAAGCGCGGTTACAGGCAGGAGGGCGGAATCGCCCCCATCAAGGAAACGCTGGCTGCCACGATTGCCGATTGCGCACGGGTCAAGTTTTATCACCGGGTCATCGATCCCTGCTGCGGTTCAGGCACACTGTTGATTGAAGCCGCCCGTAAGGCCCTGAATATCGCCCCCGGTCTCGATCGGCATTTTGTCTGTGAGCGGTGGAATCTGATCCCGCAAAGAGTTTTTCATGAAATTCGAGATAAAGCGCGTTCTGAGATCCGCCAGAGCGACGAATTCGAGTGCTTTGGGTATGATATCGTTCCTGAAGCCGTTGAGCTGACGCTGCACAACGCCGAAAAAGCGGGAGTGGGGAAATACGTCAAAGTCGCACTGCGTTCGATTTCGGCATTTAAACTGCCCGAAGACGAAAAAAAGACCGTGGTTTTAGCGAATCCGCCCTACGGTGAGCGGCTTGCCGACATCGAAGAGGCCAAAAAAATCTATCACGAAATGGGCGAACGTTTTGTCCAGCGGCAGGGCGTCGGCTATTATATCATCAGCCCCGAAGCGGAGTTTGAGCGCATCTTTGGGCGTAAAGCCCAAAAACGCCGCAAGCTCTATAACGGGATGATCAAGTGCGATCTGTATATGTATTATTGATAACGATCTATAACAGTAATTTTTAAGAGCCGCTTATTAACATAAATTATCGCATGAGAATTTTCCTTTTTTCCGCACTCATTTTTTCTAACGCGTAACGATAAGACACTCTGGGCATCGTTGCTTTATTTTTTAATAAATAATCAAAAACAAGCTCCGGTTCTTTGACGGATAAGATTTTAAGCATCCATCCATATCCTTTGCGAACCAAATCATGTTCGTCCTGCATCAGGATATCCGCCACCTGTAATGGGTTAATCTCAGAATATTTGTCATGCCAAATGGAGGGGATCAGCACAACAGCGGCTGCGCGGCGCATCCAAAACTCATCTCGTTTTGTCCACAAAACAGTTTTCTTGGACAGCGCTGTATTTTGGCGGATCAGCTCTCCGAATGCGTGCGTACAGAAATCGTCGCAATCGCACCATCCTCGCACATATTGCTCAAGCCAGTTTTCAAAAACAGTGAATGTCGTTTCATCATACTGTTTCCTCATGCGATATGCGAAATCAAATGCAATAATACCCATAGGCCAATTGCGTTGTTTTAAAAGTTCATCGCAAACCGAAAAGATATCTTCTTTTAACTCGCCTCTCATCTCCTTGAAAAATCTTGAAGAAATTTTGCGAATATCGCCGGTCCTGAGATATTTGTTTAAAGGAGTATTTTTTGCCTTTTCAATCTCCGTTTTTACGCTTGAAATAAAATCATTCATCAAATTCACCAGCCTTGGGTGTATAGGATCCCGTTACTTCAATGACGTTACCATCCGGATCAGTCATTTGAAAATAATAATACGGGCTGACATTACAGACATATTTGATATTGGTAAGGGTTTCAGAGATGTTCAGGCTTTTTACTCTTTCATGCTCTCTGCGTAAATCTTCATCCCAAAAATTTAGAACAAATTTATGCGTGTTAGGCGCAAGTGCGATATTTTTCAAGTCATCAATGGAATTAGTATAATCGCCCTTATGGACGACTTTGTCGGGATGGTCAGTATCGAAATGACCGTTCATAATAGAAATATTGTGACCTTCAAAAACGAATTGAGCAAATCTGTTCATATTATTGCTTGTTACAGGTATCTCAAGTAACTTCTCATAGAAAGCAATTGATTTTTCAAAAATCATTTACTATCAGGTATATAGAACCTAAATGCATATCTTTCCCCCTTAAGTGTTTTTCATCTTCATGACTTCACTGTGTTTTCAAATTTAAACATAGAGAATGATCTCCATGACCATTTTCTCATTTCTCGAGAATGCTGATTGCGTCAAAAAACATCTGTCTTTCCCCATCGTTAAAACGGTCATTCATGCTGTGAAAGGTGATCGTCATTCCGCTTGATGTGGTTGCTATTCCAAAGGTCTGGTAGGTGTAAGAAATAACAGGCGGCACAAAGCTGAAATTTTCAATACGCAAGTTTCCGTATGCGTCCGCAATATCCAGTTTTGTCAGATTAGAAACCGATAAACCGTTTCTCCTGAAAGGCCCGTAACCCATCATGATCGCCGCTTTTTTACTGATCTTGTTATCAAAAACACCGTTAACGTTCATAAGGATGGAGTCGATAAAGGGCGGAGTAAACAGCTGAACAAAATGCAAAATAAAATAACGGGATGTCGGATTGTTGAGTTTTTTATAAATTCGCAGGTGCAGACGCCGTGCATTCTGAGCAAAGTTCAGTCGGTCGTTGTAGGTAAATCGGGTGGTAAAGCCGGTTGTTTGATTTGACATCGTACGGTTTTTGTCTGTTCGGGCGTCAACCGAAAGCCCGACGTTTTTATATCGCCTGTTTGCTTTCATGAAAGCAGTTAAAATCCAACTGTTCACGGATACATTTGCGGCTTTTGCATTCGCATGGATTTTATCGGCACATTCGGGGGAGAGCTGCTTGCTCAAAATAACAGATTCTCGATCTTTCCAATAAGTATCATGCAGTTTGTCCATGTCGTCCCAATCAAAAACTCTGCCCGACTTCGCCCATGACGGTTTATAACTGTTTATCATCAGCGAATATAAGCGTGAGATGTGGCTGTCACTCGGCAAGTTGTCTTCGTTGAGCAGTTTAAGAGGCATATATTCGCCCTGTTCACCGATGTATTCTTTCATCATGCGTTCAATGAAATAAACGATTGATTTTCCGTCACCCGCAAGATGGTGAGACATGACAAGAACACGCACTTTGTCAGAGGTTTGCCGGAAAAATACCTTCACCAGTTCGCCATTTTCAATCGCAAACCGCTGCCTCTCAAGCGTTCTGATTAAATCGTTAAAATCCGATTGCGTGGATTGCACCGTACAACCGCTCGACAGCATTCTCTCATAATAAGCTCTTCCGGTATCTGTTAAAACAATTTTAGACATTGGGGACTCAAAACGGGTAAAAGCGCGTTTTGCCGCTTCAATCAGCAGTTGCACGTCTGCCCCTCCGACGATATCGAATGTCATCAAGACATAAATATTAGGGTCGAACAATTCGGCACGTTCAGAAAGAATTTCCTTTCTCAATCGTAACACCTCAAGTTTCGGATAGATATGAAATAGGAGTCAATCAAATAACTCGGTGGCTTTTTTGAGTTGATTGATGATGTCGATGTGCTGCGGGCATTGTGCCTCACATTGGCCGCATTCCATACAGTCGGACGCTTTGCCGGACTCGTTCGTGACCCATTGATAATGGCCTTTTTCCCGGACAGCGTTTTGATAAAGCGCATGCTCGTTGAGAACGCCCAGAATACCGGGGATGTTGATGTTGCTCGGACAGCCAGAAACGCAGTATTTACAACGGGTGCAGGGGATGGTCGGGATTTCTGCAAGCATTTTTCTGACGGTGTCGATAACCGTTTTTTCCTTGTCCGAGAGCGGCTTGAAGTCGTCGAAGGTGGCGAGGTTGTCCTTTACTTGCGAGAGGTCGGACATGCCGCTCAGCATCACGAGAACGCCCTCGAGCGAGGCGGCAAACCGTACCGCCCATGAAGCGACGGACTTGTCGGGTGCGGCGTCGGTAAAGACCTTTCGGATCTCGTCGTTCATACCTGCCAGATTGCCGCCCTTGACCGGCTCCATGATGATGACCGGTTTGTTGTGCTTTCGGGCAACCTCGTAACACAGCCGCGACTGGACTTTCGGATCGTCCCAGTCGGCGTAATTGATCTGCAATTGAACGAATTCGACTTCCGGATGCGCGGTCAGAACTTCGTCGAGCATTTCGGGGCTGTCGTGAAACGAAAATCCAGCATGCATAATCAGTCCCTCGCGCTTTTTTTGCTGCATAAATTCCCACGCGCCCATTTTGTCAAAGGTCTCGATATTGCCGCGCCCGATGGAGTGCAGCAAATAAAAGTCGAAATACCCGGCTTTGGTGCGCGTAAGCTGCAAATTGAACGCCGTCTCTAAATCTTCGGGTGCGTTCAATACTTTAGACGGCATCTTGGTTGCCAGATAAAACGACTCGCGCGGATACCGGGAAGAAAGCAGTTCGCCGATCATCTCCTCGGAGCCGCCATCGTCATAGACATAAGCGGTGTCGAAATATTTGTAGCCGCGCGCAAGGAACTCATCAACCATTAAACGAAGTTCGTCTTTATCGATTTTACCGTCCTTTCGCGGAAAGCGCATCATACCGAAGCCGAGTTTTTTCAAGTTTTCTAAATCTTTCATTTTTAACCTCCAAAATAGTACCGAATCAATAGAACCTATTTCAGTATACCATAATTTCAATTTAAAAATAAAGCCCCGAAACGGGGCGAAGAAAATAGCCGATTATTTTTTTGTTTTCCATTCCTCGTCGAGGATGCCGTAATAAAACTCGTCATGCCAGACCTTTTCACTGTCCACCCGTCCGAAGCAATTCTTTATGAAATGCGCTTCTCGTCGCATGCCTAGCCGCTCCATTACGCGGTACGAAGCGGTGTTGTCAGCATTGCAGGTAGCATAAATACGGTGCAGGCCGAGCGTCTCGAAACCGCACTTCATCATGGCGTTTGCAGCTTCGGTCATATAGCCGCAGTGCCAAAAATCACGATGCAGAATCCATCCCAGCATACCGGTATTGCGCTCTTTGTTCAGATAGATGCCGCAGCCGCCGATGACATGACCGCCCTTTAATGAAATGGCAAATTCATATTCCATGATCGGATCGGCTTTCCATTTCTCCTCAGCTTCACGCAGAAAATTCCGGGTGTCCTCCTCGGTGTTCGGGCCCCAGACCATGAATCTCACGTTTTCGGGGACGCTTGAGTAGGCGTGAACGCCTTCAAAGTCCTCCATGCAGGGCGGGCGTAGAGTCAGCCTTTCGGTTTCCAGTTTCAACATAAGTAACGCTCCTTTATTAAGTATTATCGGTATTTTGGACAAGGACTCCGTATAAAACTTGTAATTGTGCTAGTGATGTGGGATAATGAGTTCACGGACAACGCCGGTAGAACACATTTGATTTAGTGAATGAACAGAGCGACAAGAGTCGCTAAGAACCAAAGGAAATAAGTAAATGATTATTGAAACGAACAGGCTCTTTTTACGTGAACTAACAATGGATGATCTTGAAAACTTACATGAAATACTTTCTGATCCGGATTCGATGATACATTATCCACAACCATTTTCTCATGAAAAGTCAATACATTGGATACAATGGAATTTAGAAAACTATGCAACTTATGGTTTTGGCCTTTGGGCGGTCGTGTTAAAAAATGAGAACAGGTTTATTGGCGACTGCGGGATAACGATGCAAAATATTAACGGTAAACTCGAACCGGAGATAGGCTATCATATCAATAAAAATTATACAGGTAAGGGATATGCAACCGAAGCGGCGAGGGCATGCAGAAACTATGCTTTTGATATCTTAAAGTTCCAAGAGGTTTATTCCTATATGAACTATACAAATATTGCCTCCCAAAAAGTTGCGAAGAAAAACGGGATGAGGCTTGTTGCCGAATTGGATGATGAGAAAAACAAAATTACAAAAGTGTACGCCATTACCCTAGAGGAATATTTAAACCTTAAAACCTGAGCTTTGTTTTCGAATTTACAGGGCTGGTTTTAAAGCCTGCGGGCGACTTCAAGCGCTAGCCGCAGGTATTTTTCGTGTGCGCCCTCGGGCATCTGTCCGAGGATACGCGGGTCCCAGTCGTCGCCGTCTAAGCAGTCGGCGGCGTATAGGAATTGATAACATTCGACTCCGCGAAACTGCGCGGCTGCCATGACGGAGGCGCATTCCATCTCAACGGTGATGCAGCCGTCTCTCTTGCGCTTATCGGCGTTATCCCTCGTCTCGCGGTAGATGGCGTCGGTCGTCCAGGTCTTTCCCGCCGCAAAGGGAATGTTCAGCGCCGTCAGGATTTCGGAGGTCTTTTTCGCGGTTTTCACCACAACCCAATCGCCCGCGGGAAGGTAGTGATAGCTCGTGCCTTCGTCGCGGTAGGCCTCGGTCGGCACAATAACATGTCCGGCACAGAGCGTCTTGTCGAGTGCGCCGCAGGAGCCGAAAAACAGAATTTTCTTCGCACCCATCACAATCGCTTCTTCAAGCAGTCCCGCCGAAGCGCTTCCGCCGAGAACCGTCATATAAAGGCCGATGCGCTTGTCACGGTAATCGACCGCATAGATCGGCAGCTTTACTCCGGCCATGAAGTACCCGATCTCCTCGGCGGGGAAGAGGGTTGTTGCAAGCGCTCGGATGTGTTCCGAAAAGGTGACAATGACCGTCTCGGGGAAGTTTTCAATCGGTGCGACCATGTGTGTGGGTTTTAAAATTTCCTCCGAAATTGGGTCAAAGGTGTTGATAAGGCTCATAAATTACAGCTCCATTTCCATATTAACGGTCAAAAAAGGCGTGCCGGAAATTCGATCTGACGAAATCTCGGTGAACCCGTTTTCGATATACCAGTTTTTTAACCGCATATCATAATTGAGCATACTGAAGACCAATTTCTTTGCACTTAGAACGGCGGCTGCCGCTTTTGCATGGCCGAGCAGGGCGGTTCCGTAACCCCTGTACCGATATTCGGGCAGAACCACGAGATATCTGATTCCGTATTCAAGGCCGGGCCTTTGTGTAATCGACAGAAATCCCACATATTTACCGCCTGCAACGTACACAAACATCAAATCGCCCAGTAAGAATTCTGCTTCCAGTGTTTCATATGAAAGATCGGCATCGCCCCGACCCGGGCAATTCTCTTTTGTCAGACCGAATTCTTCCGTCACGCTTTCGAATCCTTTTTGAATGATGGAAAGGCAGATTTTAAGGTCATTTCGTTCAACCGGTTTGATCATTTTTTATCATCCCTTTCGTGATTTACAAATCAGAAGTTTAAAGTTTTTCCCCCACATACATCAGGTGTTCCGACCATGAAAGAAGTTCTTCACGCTCACAGGTCAGTTCGGTGAAATCCATCCATTGGTCGATGATTTCCTTCGGCTGCGACATGATGTTGCTTTCGCACGGTGAGGTCATGCCCTCCTGACCGAAGAAATGGAGTTTTTGCAGCGGGAATTGTGCCATAAACGGTAAAACTTCTTTTTGGGCGATGAAATATGCCTGTGTAAACGCTTCACCTGAGAAGCTGTTTCCGTCAAGGAACGCGTTATAAAAGCCTTTTTCGTTGGGATCGGCAATGACGTCAGGGGCGCATTTCATGGCGTAAACCATGCCCGCGTTCATGCTGATGAATGAGACGAATAGCTTGCCGCCGGGTTTAAGTGCATTGAGCGCCTGATTGACCGCCGTAATACGTTCTTCTTCCTCAAGCAGATGATATAACGGCCCCATCAACAGCACATGATCATACTGCTCGCTGATGAGCTTGTCGAGTTCGAGCGCATTGCAGGCAAACCCGTTGAGCTTCAAATCCGCTTCCTTGGCCTTTTGCAGTGCGAATTTGACGTTTTCCTCAGAGAGGTCAACCAATGTCACCTTACAGCTCTTTTCGGCCAAATACAGCGAATACCGCCCCGGGCCGCCGCCGATATCCAACACCTTGTCACCGGGTTTGATATAGCGATCCAAGAAGCGGCAAGTTAATAAAAATTCCGGCCTTCCATTTATCCGCCGCCATTCGCCTTCGCAGCCCTCGTTGTAATAAGCCCTCACGGTCTCGATGCTCTCTCTGCTCATGTTAATCATCACCTTTTTTTTAATGCGGGACGTTTGATCTTTCGGTTTTACCAAAAGATCAAACTCCTGAGTTAGAAAAATTATGTTTTTCTAACTTTAAAAAGACGGTACGGAGTTGATGTTTCCGTACCGCCTGAATTCCGAATAGGAGATTATCCTTTGGAAAACGGAGGTACGGCAAAATAATCCGGATTCATACCGAACGCGGATTTCGCGGAATTTTTGAATTGATAATAACGCTTCATGCCGGGACCTCCTCTGAAAGAAATTTTTAACAGAATACCATATGATCCTGAATTTGTCAACACTTTTTTTGATTTTATCAATTTGTTACACGGCCGGGAGTAATGATATCTTATATTTTTTTCAGATTTCCATATTCATAATTAATCATTTCTGTCATGGATTTATCATTGATTTTACTTATCATAGAGAATACCATGCCCGCTTGGCCGATTCCGAATCGTTTCACCCAATCCGATTCGTTTTGTTCGCCGTATAAAATAGCTGCGGCAGCCGTTTTACAAAGCGGCTGCGTATTGAAATTATTTTCAAGCAGCAGTTTCATGGGGAAAGCGATTCGTTCGTCGGGACCGAGCTTTTTTAACGGCTGCCGGGCATTGCGTTCAATACTGTCCACAATATTCGGGTTTGAAAATTTTTTCAGCGAATTCTTTGCAAATTCACGTTGTATATCGGACGAAATCCCGTATTTTGAGCAAATAGCATTATTGATGGCTGAATAATAATTACGGAGCAGCATTTGAATAGTGGGATCGCTGGCTGCTTCCGCAAGGATCGAATAGCCCAGATTCCAGCCGACATAGGTAATAATCGCACTCGCCGCATTGTAGGTACATAATTTGCGCATGAGTAAAAGGGGGAAATTGAGCTCGGGCTCAAAAAAAGGCGCTTTAAAGAACGGATTTTTAACTTTGCCCGCATCAAAAGGCAGTTTATGATATTCCTCCGAGAGAATGTCAGCCGGATCATTCCGTGCTTTTATGGTAGTGCAGAAAATTGCCGTATCAACAAAATTGACAGCGGAAATATTGATTTCTTTTTTAAAAATATCGTGAACAACCCGAGAGGGAGTAATTGCATTTTCACATAAAATGATGTTCTTCGCACATACTTTGTTTTCAAGTAAGTAACGGGCGGCAGCTTCAAGGTTTTCGGAACCGACGCTGATAAAAATATTCTTTGCATTCTGAATTGCTTCCGACGCCTGCGGTGAATACGCGTAGTAAGCTTCGATGTCGTTGACCCGTATCGGATTTTTCGAAGAGAAGAAGCTGATACTGTAACTGCCTTTTTGATTTAAGGCATTGATCAAGTTCGGGTTTTTATCCAAAAAGACAAACGGGATGCCGCTTTCGTAAAGCAGACGTCCGATAAAACCGCGGCCGGTCTGCCCGCCTCCCAAAATCACTGTTTCGGTCATTTAAATTCACCTTCGTCTGATTAAAGAATAACTTCCCGGCTGCATGATATTCAAATTTTGATTCGGATACCTTTTTATCAAATCGTTTTTTAATGCGGAAGGGTCTTCGGCGTTGGTGTCATAAAGATCAAAATGTGCCGGTATCAGTGTTCCGGCTTTCATTTGAGCCGATAGATCAGCAGCTTCCCGATAGGTGAGATTCCCGACGATATCCAGTTTCCTGCGGGTTTCGCTTCTGCCGTTGATGGGTAAAACGGTGACAGTCACCGGCTTCGGAATCTTCTCAACAAGACCGGGATATAAACACATGTCCCCGCCGAAAAACACCGAAATGCCGTTTTCGAATGCGAGGACGAAACTCAGTTCCCGGATATGTCCTTCAGAGTCATAGTGCAAATCCTCGTGAGCTGCGGCGATTGCAGTAATCGTTTGATTTTGAAAATCCAGCCGCTGCATGTCTTCCAGCGCAATCAGCCGATCATCGGAAAACCCCCAACGTTTTAATTGAGAAATCACTTCATACGGTCCGGCAAAAACGGTCTTACCCGCTGCATAAAGGGGAATCATTGTATCCGGATCGGTGTGGTCGTAATGGATGTGCGATAACAGCACAAGGTCGGTATCCGCAAGTTCCGACGGATCACAGGGTGGCGGATAATTCCGTTTCCACCGGATATTTATCACATTTTTGTCGACGTAATCGGAGAGGTAAGGATCTGTCATGATTGTAATATCGCCCATCCGGAAAACAAATCCCATTTGCCCGAGATAGCGTACCTCAACATGGTTTTCCATTTAATTCATCCTCTGTAATCATTTCTGTCAAGCAGGAAACCGAGCTTTTGAATTCCTTGCAGTAGCCGGCCGTTTCCGCAATCCAGCTCAGTTTATATCCGGAAATGCGAGATGGATTTTTAATCGATGAATTTAAGAACATCGGTACAGACAGCAGGGGTCATGATTAATATTGAATCCTATCTTGATTCAAGTTATAATTTCAATCGGTCTTTTCCGATCAATAACGGCCGTATTTTTCGACTGCTTCGAAGAAAGCCAAAAGGTTTTCCCACGGAACTTCCGGCTCGATCATATGGGAGGGCCCGATCAAAAATCCGCCGTCTTTGCCGATGGTCTCCATGCGCAGTTTTACTTCGTTTTTTACATCCTCAGGAGTGCCGAACGGGAGCGTCTGCTGAACGCTGATGCTCCCCCAAAAAGCCAGTTTGTCGCCGTAAAGCCGTTTGATCTCTGCGGGGTCCATACACTCCGGCTGCACCGGATTCAATACTGTGACGCCGATTTCAATCAAGTCGGGAATGACCTCGCGGATGTCGCCGTCGGAGTGATAAAATACGGGGATGTCGGGGTTGATTATTCTTGCCGTTTTAATCAGTTTTGCCATCCGGGGTTTGAAGAATGTGCGCCATAAATTCGGACTCAGCATCATGCCGGTCTGCATGCCGATGTCGTCGCCGAACATCATAACGTCTGCTCCCGCATGGACATAGGCCTTAATCTGTTTCTCCCGAATCGCCATAATGCGGTCGATCAAACATTCGCTCAGTTCGTTTTCATCTAACAAATCCATGATGAGCTCTTCAAATCCGCGAATTTGCCAAGCCGTTTCAAAGAGGGTGCAGGCCAACGGCGCAGAGGCTGCAAGTGATTTTTGATGGATGTCTTCGACATTGCCTTGCACAGCGGAAAGGCGGTAGTCGGCATCTAAATCGGGCAGGGGATAATCGAGAATTTCATTGAGCGTTTCGGCGTTTTTCAACGGCGAGACAATGTGGGAAAAATGGCCGCCGTTTGGTGTTTTCTGATGTCCGATTCCCCATTCATCATGTGAAAACAGAGCGTCTTCAACCTGTTTCCCGAAATAAGATGAATAATCATTCGGCTTTTTGGAGTTCGCGGAATTGGCAAATTCCGTATCGACGCCGAAATAACGCATATAGTCGGTCTGTCCGGTTTTTTGAAAAAATAATTCTCGATACGGTGCGGAAAATCCCCAGCTCAAATCGACCGGCACCCTGTCGGGAATACCGCGCTTTAATACGGTGACAACTCGTTCCCTGCTGTTCATGAAAACCCCTCGATTATATAAAATAGATCAATACGAAAAGACGAAATGATTTCGAATATAATAAATATAATACGCCAACAAACTTTGTGTCAATAGGGTTCAGGAATTATTCTTTTTGTTTTTGACGAGAGGATAGAGATATGATATAATCAAAATATCAGAAAGGGCGCTATCGAGGGATGCCCTTATGCCGAAGATCTGAAGTCCAACCATAATAAACAGTTTTATGCTTATCTGTACCAATCCGACGCAGCTCCGCATGGTCCCTGCCGGTCTGACAGGCTGTATTCGGCTACGATTGAAAATATCATTCTCAAAAATCAAATTTGATCGAGGTGTGGGAATGGCGAAAACAAAAACCAAGACGAAGAATAAATTCTGGCGCATATGTATTTCGGCAGTGGGTGCGGCTTTAATCCTGATGGGCGTAATTAACCTTCTGCTTTTCATTTTCGGAACTACCGCCGCGGTTAATGTGACCACCCGCAGATATGGAGGAGCCGATGACGGCAAACCGTCCAACCAACGTTATGAATGGTATTTGGATTATACATTTACTGATGACGAAGGCATTGTTCGCCAAGGACACACCACAAGACGCGGAAGCGACACCGCTGTAACGATTGATAAGCAAGTTTATTATTTTGCGTTTGCGCCGTTTATACATACATTGGAAAGCGATGCGACTCCCGGTTTTTCACAACCCCTTTATATTGCTTTGGGTGTGCTCCTGATTGTTGTAATGAACCGAAAAAAGAAACCTGTAAAGCGAAAACCGATCAAATCCCCGGCTGAATTGACCGATTATGATGACAGCGTAGAGGAGCAATTTCACAATGACAATTGAAAAAAATCCAACTGTTGCGAACGACGTCATTTGGCAAATCCGCGTTCCGATTTTTAAAGACCCGTTAATTTTAAAACAGCTTGGTTTGGCCATTGGCATTCCGTTCGGAATCCTGTTATTAATTTTATTCATTGCAAAGGCCTGGTACGGGCTTCTGATCGTCGCAGCAACATTGGCGCTGGCTTTTTTACTCGTATTTCTAATTTTCAGAGGGACTTACGATGTGGAATATTCGATAGATGTCAAAGGGATCGAGTGCAAAAACCAAGAAAAGCAACAGGCGCGCGTCAAAAAACTCTCTGCGGCGACGTTTTGGCTGGGCCTGTTCAGTGGGAATCCAACCGCTGCCGGCGCCGGAATGCTCGGAGGCGCCAGAACGGATATTAAAGTACCATGGAAACGAATCCGGAAAGTCAAATTCAATGACAGAAGAAAAACCGTCATGATTTTTGCGGGTTTCGGAGAAAATATCGCATTGTTTTGTACGGAAGAAAATTATGAATCGGTAAAGCAAATCATCATCTCAAAAACGAATATCAAGAATCATTAAAAATGGAGGCACCGACATGATTGCAAACACAACCGTTTATTTCATCAGGCATTGTATGTCCGACACTTCCGAATGCGACACCATGAAAAGGCCGCTCACCGAAAGAGGAATGGCGGACCGGCTCTCCGTCACGCGTTTTTTGTGGGACAAACACATCAGTGCGGTATTTTCCAGCCCTTATAAAAGAGCGACCGATTCCATTTCCGATTTTGCTTCGAAAGCCGGTTTAAAGATTCAAATTGTGGATGAATTCCGAGAACGTGAATGCGACAGCGACTGGGATAAAAAGAACGATTTTTATTCTTTATTCCAACGCCAGTGGGCAAACTTCGACTATACGATTTCGGACGGTGAATCTCTTCGCACCGTTCAAAACCGCAATATCCAAGCGCTGTCGAATATTTTAAAGCAAAATATAGGCGAAAACATCGTGATCGGAACGCACGGACTGGCGCTCTCAACGATCATCAACTATTACGATAAAAGTTACGGCTATGAAGATTTTGTAAAAATGCTTCCGATCTGCCCGTATGCCGTAAAAATGGTCTTTGACGGACAACGGTGCATTGAAATCAAACAATTCGACATATTAAAGACGATTATTTAACCGAATCGAGAAAATTTAGATATAAATTCCAGTCGTAACCGGTCAGATTGTGTTCTCCGATGCGGATATGATGTCCGACTCGTTCGGATATGATTTGCTGTTCGGGCTCGGGCAACGTCGGCGGGAACTTGGCGTCGTAACCGTATACTTTATAAGCTTCACTTGCAAGATAGAGAGATTTGTATTCCGATTTCGGGTCGGACCAGTCATCATAGGAAGCGCTCGCCACATAGAGCGGCCTCGGTGTGATCAAAGCCAACAGCATATGCTGGTCAAACGGCATCTCCCGTTCCCGTCCGTTGTAGGACTTATAGTTTTCATTGAACCAAAACGGCATTGCCGTGTTGATATTCAGCAGATGTTCTCCGATTTTTCCGCGCGTCAAAGCGGCGCCGGAACAACCGGAGTCATTGCTGTATACGCTGTAAAACCGCTCGTCGTTTGCGCCCGCCCAAAGCGCGGTTTTTCCGCCGCGGGAATGCCCGACAATCGAAATACGCTTTGAATCGATCATTTCATCCGAAACCAGATAATCGAGGATGCGGCTTGCGCCGAACGCCCATGCCGCAATGGTCGCCCATGCGTCTGCAGAACGGTTTTTCAGGTCTTTTTCAAAGATACGGATGATGCCGTTCTCGAATCCGTCGTCCACATCGGTGTCAACCGTTTGCGTATGAAAAGCCGCAGCCGCATAACCCCGCTTGATAATTTCTTCTGCGGGCCAAAATTCGCTGATGACTTTTCGGTCAGGGTCGATTTGGTCGGGTTCACGGTTGTTGATAAACAGCGTCGCAGGGCATTTCCCTTTTGCGTTTTTCGGGATAAACAGCACAAACGGGAAGGTAAAATCGCCGTATTCAGCCGAGACTGTGACGTGAATCATTTTACGAGTGGCCATGCCGTCCATGCTCTCACAATCGGGACTTGCTTTTGCAAACGAGACCTTATACTGTTCCGAAGTCGGGCAGAAACCGTAGACGTTTTCCGCAATCAAATGCAATAATTCCGGACGCCGTTCTGCTTCCCAGTCCTTCACGGTTGTTTTACCGGTTAAAATCGGAGGAATAGACGGATCAAAAGTCAATTGATTGTCTTGAACTGTCGGCACGGGTATTTTTTGCGACCAAATCACATGCCCGAGCTTTTTTCGCGCTTGTGCCTCGGTACCCTCGGCGACCATGAGATTCAATTCCCGCATCAATTCATTGTGTGCCTCACAGGTCCAGAGGTTGCGTAGGCCTAAAATCTTTTCGTTATGGCATGCTGACGGGTCGTAAAGGTTTTTTTCATCAAAACGCAGGAACCAGTTCGCGTAGGGAATCCCGGCATGCAGGCACCAAGCCATAAAAAGCAGTTTATGCTCTTCGGGATTGTTCAGACATTCCGAATTTCGTTTTAAGTAGTCAATAAATTTTTCCTTATCGGTGTTTTCAAGCGGAGAAATCTGCGTGCATTCCGGGTCAAAACGATAGGGTACAATCTCAAAAGAAACGCCGCCGCCTTTTTTCAGCGATAAAACCGGTAGATACCCGAAATACCATCCTTCGTCGGCGGGGCAGTAATCCCGCTGAAAAAAGAAATTGCCGGTGCTGTAAAAAATCGGTTTTCCCTCATAAACTTCATATCCCTGCGGGCAATGCGGGTGCATGCCGATGACCGCATCCGCACCGAAATCCGCAATCAACCGATACCGCTTTTTCACATCCGGACTGGGGAAGGGATTGAGTTCGTTGCCGCCGTGAATCACGACGATGACGAAATCGACCTCTTTTTTCAGGGCATTGATCTGATGAAACAGTTTTTGCAGATTGATGGAAGCAGAACCGGGCTTTTCGCCGGAAGCGGTCCCGAATTCATATTCGGCCTGTGCAATCACGGCAAACTTGATGCCGCCTTTTTCGGCAATCCAGGGCTTTCTCGCTTCGTCTTCAGTCATGCCGGCGCCGGTGTGGGCGATGTTGCGCCCGTCAAGCCCTTTCAGTGTGGACGCGATGCCTTCCGAACCGTAATCCCCGATGTGGTTATTCGCCAAAATCGCGCAGTCAAACCCGCCGTCGGAGAGCAGGCAGAGGTCAATCGGATTTGCCCTAAGCGGCGGGCCGGATTTATCAATCGGTTTTCCGCCTTCAATCACGGGGTTTTCAAGATTGACCAAGCGAAAGTCCGCAGATGAAAAAACCGGGCGTAATTTTTCATAGAGTTTGCCCGTATATGCTTTTTCGCCGGTAATCTTCTGATTTCTGGTGCAAAGGTCTCCGGCAAACAGTAATTTGAGGTATTGATCCATAACGCCATACGCTTTCTCCGATAAACGGCTGTTTTATTAAATTATAATATCTTATATCGAAAAGTCAATCCGAAATTGACGGTACCTCGAAATCATGGTATAATCGCATTCGGCAAAATTCCGAAAAGATCGGAGCTTTATATGATAATCAGACAGATGAAATTAACCGATTATGACCCTGTCATACAGCTTTGGAAAAATACCGCCGGAATGGGGTTGAATGACGTTGATGATTCTCCGGCGGGCATTGAAAAATTCCTCTCCCGAAACCCGAATACCTGCTTTGTCGCGGAGGACGAAAGCGGAATTATCGGAACCGTTTTATGCGGTCACGACGGTAGGCGTGCAATGATCTATCACGCGGCGGTCGCTGAAAACAAGCGTAATTTCGGGGTCGGCAAGGCCTTGATCAACGCCGTAACGGACGCGCTCAAACGCGAGGGAATTCAAAAAGTATCGCTGGTTGTCATGCGAAAAAACGAACTCGGAAACGCCTTTTGGACGCATATGGGCTTTCCGGAGCGAATCGATCTCGTTTTCAGAAGCAAGAGTTTGATGGATTAAAAGATTCGCAAATAAGATTTCTGCCGATTTTTTCGGTTTTATTTGAAAGGATTAATTTTATGTGTACCTCAATTTTCTATTCCTCATCCGACGGAGATTTATTCTTGGGCAGAACCATGGATTTGACCCGTGTATTGAATTGCCATGTCTGTTCGGTTCCGAAAGGAACAACGTGGCATGACAGCGTAAATCGACCAATAAAGAATAAATATTCGTTTATCGGTGCAGGGGATATTACCGATAAATTATACTTTATAGACGGCGTCAATCAGGCGGGACTCGGCGGGGCGGCATTATATTCCAATCATGTCGAACGGTATAAAGCGCCCGAAAGCAACGGAAAACTTCAAATTTCCTCTTTGGAGTTCATCCCTTATGTCTTGGGAAATTACAACAGTATTGCTGAATTGAAAAAGGGCTTTTCCGATTTTGATCTGGTCGGCGTGATAGAGCCGATGACCGAGAAAATTCACCCGCTTCACTATATTTTTGCGGATAAAGCGGGGGAATGCGCCGTGGTGGAATATGCTGCGGACGGGTTGAAGATTTATAACAATCCGGTAGGTGTGATGACCAATCAGCCCGAATTCCCTGTGCAATTGGCCAATTTGGAGACCTATTCTCAAATCCATATGAAAAACATGCCGTTTAAAAACATCGACCGAAACGCTGTCGCTTCCAAGCGTGAAAAAATGAAATCCGAATCACTGCCGATTCCAGGAGACGGACACTCTACCTCACGTTTCATCAAAGCGGCCGTATTGACCACCTTTATCCACGGGCAGCATCCCTCGGACGAAGCATTGGTCGCGGGAATGCGCGTGTTAAATTCCGTATCGGTGATTCGCAACGGCGCATACCCCGATTCGCCCAACACCTATACGCAATACAGCGCTTTAATGTGCTTGACCAAACAGCAGTATGCAGCGCAGTCCTATTATAATTTCGATTTGATGCGCTTGGATCTGAAAAAATATTCAAAAGCGAAAAAGCCGCAGACCCGATGGAATCTTTATCCGGCCGCAACGATCCATCCCGTAGAAGATTAAAATTCTTGAACGCTCATTCCTGATTCATTTCAAAGCAATAAAAGGAGCAGAAAAAATGTTTGAGCAATTTGAAGAGATGTTAACGCAGTCCGGCGCAAACGTGTTCCGTTACTACATGTACCGCGACGGCGAGATCACGTCGCATGAGCGCCTTGCCTCCTATCCATGTTCCAACTGTTATTCCATTTCGAAAAATTTTACCGCAACGGCGGTCGGATTGGCATATGACATGGGCTTGCTCGGCCTCGACGATCTTGTCGTTGATCTTTTCAAAGAGGAATTGCCCAAACAGTACGATGAAAACCTGAAGCGCGTCAGAGTATGGAATTTACTGACCCAGACAATGGGATTGGAAAAGGGCTGCCTGTTTGAACCGGACCGCTATTCCCACGGAACGGACGATTTTATTCAGGTCGCGCTTTCTCAGCCGCTGCCGAACGCACCCGGAACTAAATTTACTTACAGCAACTCCACTTTTTATCTGCTGGCCTGCATCGTGGAGAAGCTCTCCGGCATGCCGTTAGATCTGTTTATTCGCAAATATCTGTTTTCAAAACTCGGCATCAACGAATTCACATGGGAACGCTGCCCGAAAGGCCATGTGATGGGCGCCACGGGGTTGTACCTGTCGACTGCCGACCTTTTAAAACTCGGCATTTTATATTGCAATAACGGCTTTTGGGAAGGCGAACGCCTGTTGAGCGAAAAATGGGTCAATCTGGCCACGGCAAAACGCCCGGAATACGAAGGCCTGCCGACCGCACTCAGCTTTTGGTTTATCGACGGCGGGTTTCAGGGCAGCGGTGCATACAGGCAGTGCCTGATCGTCTATCCGGAGCGCAAAATCGTCTTCGCCGCACATTCGTTTGAGACAAAAATTGATGTCGGTCGGTTGATACAGGATTATATTCAAGAAATTTAAAACGTTAAATAATTAAAAGGAGCCGTTCGGCTCCTTTTTAATAGTAAAATTAATGTATTATGATAGCTTGTCAACCTGTGTTTGGAATGCTTTTAAATGGCTTTCTGATGCGGTTTTTAACGACTCAAAAACAGCTTTCACATTGTCGGGAAGTTCATAGGTTAAAAAGCGTTCATACATGGCGATATTATCGATTTCCGCCTGGACGCCCGTCTGAGCCGCTTCCAGCAACGTTTCAGAAATGATGATATGGTCGGCGGAGGTGTCTTCGGGGAATGTCATACCAAGTGCGTCATATACCTCTCTGAGCGCGTTCAAATGGGTTTCTTCTGCTTCCATGATATTCGTATAGGGGTTTTGATCTCCGAATTTTTCAATAATGGCGGTATATTCTCCATGTGCGAGATACTCGTCCTGCACCGCATACAACAGCATTTTCTCCGTTGTGAGATCGGTATCGGCAAGAGCACCCACGGCGCCGTATCCTACCATTGTCGTCTCATCAGCAGTGGGTGCGGATGATGATATTTCTGGCTGTGTTTGTTCGGATGAGGAAACGGCGGAACTCAATTCTTCGGAAACCGAAGAAGAAGCGCATGCGTTGAATAGAAGGGCAACTGCCAAAATGAGCGTAAAAGTTAATTTTGTTATTATAGTTTTCGACATTTTACGACCCCTTTCTGTTACACGTTCGCCTGTTCGGAAGCGAGATAAATGCGGTGAAAATTTGGAACGGCTGAATTTATTATAACAGATGAACAAAGAGTAATCAAGTACTCATTCGTTTTCGCCGTGATGTATATGTAGGATTACAATTGATGTGTTACAAAAGGGAGGAGGAAAAAAAGAGTAGCGAATGGGAAGCACCTGTGATACAGTTAATTTGCAATAACAACTGACAGGAGGCAACCCATTCGCCATGAA